>VOFK01000145.1_pt1 | contig 220000 bp, 231 predicted proteins | sample 5384121 | NCBI WGS metagenome assembly VOFK01 (sample SAMN12384730, study PRJNA508395) | human gut metagenome | isolation source: healthy gut J | host: Homo sapiens | reverse complement strand
CAGCGGGGACACTTTTGCCGATAACCACACGCTCGGTCTGAAACAACTTTCTGCGCGTCCTCGCGATCTGCGAATAGTTTTGAAATCAGGCCCGCGTCATTTCCTCAATGCCCACCATGAAGCCCTCCGGGTCGGCCTCGCCCTTGGCAATGGCCGTCAGCTTGGTTTCCCATTCTGCCGTGAGCTGGGAGAAGTCAGCACTTCCGGCAGGACGCACACAAGGTTGTGGCCGTCCTTGGTGGAAGTAGCTGTTTGCCTTTGCGCTCCACAAAGCCCATCTGCACCAGCTTTTCCAGAATGGAGGCGCGGGTGGCCGGGGTTCCCAAACCCTGCCGCTCGGCGTCCTCCGGCATATCCTCGGCCCCGGCGCGTTCCATCGCCGACAGAAGGGTATCCTCCGTGTAGGGGCAGGCGGCGGGTGAAATGTTCGGTGACAGCGGCCTCCACCCTGGTCAAAAAAGTCTGACCCTCGGTGATCTCCGGCAGTTCCCGCGCAGGCGCTCCGGGGCGTCCTCGTCACTGTCGGTTTTGAACGACGCCTTAAAGCGGCGGTCAATCTCTTTCCAGCCGGGGGTCAGGATGGTTTTGCCCTTGGCGGTAAACTCGTTTCCCGGCACAGGTGAATGTGGCGGTGACAGCCTCGTACATAGGGCGGGCCATTTGGCACACAGCTTGCAGCACACAAGGGGACAGCAGTTTCTTTTCGCCACCCTCGGTCAGCCGTCAAAGCCTTTCTGCACAAATTCCATTGTCGGGATGATGGCGTGGTGGTCGCTCACCTTTTGCTGTTCAGCACCCGGCCAAACTGCGGGGGCACAGGTCAAGCCCGCCGCAAAGGGTAAAGCAGCGGCCCAGGCCGGACCTAGACTTTTTCCGCCGTTGGCTCGCATATCATCGGTCAAATACTGGCTGTCGGTGCGGGGGGATAGGTCAGCAGCTTTTTTCATAGAGCTGCTGGGCATAGTCAAGGGTCTGCTTTGCGGTATAGCCATAGATACGGTTTGCCTCCCGCTGCAAGGTGGTGAGGTCGTATAGAGGCGGGGCGGCTGCTCCGTCTTTTTTTTCCGCTTCACCGACACACAAACGGCCTGCGCCCTTTCAGGCGGCTTTCGGGGCGTCGGCGTCGTCTGGGTTCATAAAGCGGTCGCTGGCCGCCTCCATGCCGCCCGCCGCGATCTGAACAATGTGGTATTTCTCTTTCTTGAAAGCTGCTGATCTTGGCCTCCCGGTCAACCAGCATTTTGAGGGTCGGTGTCTGGACACGGCCCACGGTCAGGGTCTTATGGTAGAGGATGGAGAACAGCCGGGTGGCGTTGAGCCCCACCAGCCAATCCGCTTGCGCCCGGCATAGGGCCGACTGATACAGGTTATCATAATCGGTTCCCGGTTTCAGGTGGGCAAAAGCCGTCTTTGATGGCCGCGTCCTCCATGCTGGAAATCAAAAGGCGCTGAACGGTTTTCTTGCAGCCCGCCATCTGGTAGACGAAACGGAAAATCAATTCGCCCCTCGCGCCCGGCGTCGGTGGCGCACACAAGGCCGGTAACATCGGGGCGCTCCATCAGGAAACGTAAGATTTCAAACTGCTTTTTCTTCTCGGCGGGGATGATGTACTGCCACTGCTGCGGCAAAATCGGCAGGTCGTCATAGCTCCATTTTTTGAACCGCTCGTCATAAGTCCCAGCGTCGGCAAAGGGAAACAAGGTGGCCGATACACCAGCTCACCAGATAGCCGTTCCCCTCCATGTAGCCGTCTTGTTTCTTGTCCGCGCCGATCACGCCCGCAATACTACGGGCGACGCTTGGTTTCTCTGCAATTACTAACTGATAGCTCATACTTCGTCCTCCTTATTTCCATCTTCACTTGTCATATTCTCGTCCGGCTCCGGGGCTTCGTCCTCGTCGTCCTGGTCCTCGCCAAAGTCATACTCGGCCAGATCGTCATTGCCTGTGGTGTCGGCTTTTTCCTTTTTTTTGAATTTCAGGAAGTAGAGGGCTGCGCCGCCGCCCAGCAGCACCACCAAAGAACACCCACAAGGCCGCCCATGCCGCTTGGCTTTTCCTCCTGCGGCTTTTTCTTCCTCCGGCTGGGGTTCAGGCTCCGGCCCGTTGCAGGCGGTCAGGTTGTTTTTACAGACCGGGCAAGCCGTATTGACGGCCCCGGCTTGACACTTGGCCGTACAGTTGCAGACCTCTGGCTCTTTTTTCCCGTCCTCCAACAAGGCTTGCAGGTCGGCGTCGTCCACTTGGTTGAGGAAATGCACCGCCGTTTCCTTGTCCTCGTTGGCCCGGTCGATCAGGATATAAAAATAATTCCCGGCCTTGGTGGTGACGGTGATAAGCTGCTTATCCCCGAAAAAATCATCCACCAGCGTAGCGTTGCCCTGCGGGGTGACGGGTACGCCCTCCGGCTCCATGCCGCCGGTGGTGGGTTCTTCGGTTTCCTCCGGCACCTCTGCGGGGGCCTCGGTGGTTTCCGGCAGCGGCACCGGGTCAGGGTCAGCGCCACCGGCGTAGGCGGTAACGGTCGTGGTCGCCATGCAGAGCGCAGCGGCCACAGCCAGCGTCAAGGTACGGAACAGTTTAGATTTCTTCATGGGCGCTGTCCTCCTGTTCAAAGTCCGGGATCGGGGCCGGGGCCGCCTGCAACGCGCCGCCGCGCACAAAGGCGGCGAACTCCTGCGGGGTCATGTTGAGGCCGCGCACAAGCTGGACGATCTGCAAGTTTTCCTGTTCGGTCTTGGCCGCTTCCAGCTCCCGAAGCTGCTTTTGCAGCTCCGCGATCTTGCCCTTGGTTTTCTCAATATCCTTTTCAATGCGCTCCAATTTGTTCATTGCCATAGTGATTTACTCCTTTCTGGCGTTTAAGGCAACCGCCCGTAACAATAAAAAATGCCGCTGCCAGTAGCGTGAATTGAGGTTTGTGTAGGAAATGGGGTCTCCGCAGTGCAGCATGACCGAATTTCCCACATACAGCCCCACATGGGGACATCCCGGCAGTGTCATAAGTGCCGACGAAAAATACAAGGTCGCCGGGCTTGGCCTGCTCCGGGGAAACGGGGGTGCAGATGTTGTAAAGCCCCTGCGCCGTCTGGCGTCCCACATTCCAGCCGGAATGATTGATAACCCAGCTAATGAAGCCGGAACAATCAAAGCTGGTGCTTGGGGAGCTGCCGCCCCACACATAGGGATAGCCCACATACTTTTCCGCCTCGGCGATCATGGCGGCAAAGGCTTCGTCCTTTAGCGCCTCCGGGGGGATTTCATAGTAGGTCGGCTCTTTCGGGGTGGAGGCGTGGGGATAGCTGCCGTTGGGAAACAGGTCTGGCCGGTTGCCCAAAGTCTGCATATAGGCAGCATAAAAGCCCATCTGTTCCTCGGTGAGAATGTAGATGGGCAGGTGGGACAGGTCAAAGTTTTCCAGCTTCACATTACAGATATAGTAGGTGTAGGGGACTTCCACGGTGTAGGTGTTTCCCTCGCTGTCCGTCCTCGTTTCGGTGCGGTAGCGGGTTTCCGTTTCGATGGTCTGGGTCAGGATGTACTGCTTTTCAAAGAGCATGGCAAGGTCGCCCTGTACCTCCCCCAAAGTGAACACGCCGTTATGCAGCGCGGAGAGGATGGAGGTCAGCACATAGGGGTCATGCTTGATCTCGTCCAGATCGAAACGGTATTCGTCATAGCCGGGGTGCAGGCTTTCGTAGTTGCCAAGTTCGTGCTGCAAGTCTGCTTCCAGCGCGGCATAGGCGGCTTCGGCTCCCAGCATATCGCTGTCCTCGGAGAGATAGGAGGTGGCGGCAAGGCCCGTCCCGGTGCTGCCAAACATGGCGGTGCAGGATTGCAGGCCGCCCATCACCAGCAGGAGCATGAGGCCCACGCCGCCGACGATCAGCGCCCCTTTCCAGTGCCGGGCGGCAAAGGACGCGGCCTGTCTGCTTTTCTCTGCGGCTTTCTTGGCTGCGGCAGCCGTGGTCTTGGCGGTGCTTGCCGCCCCCTGTGCGGTCTGGCCCGCCGCCCTTGCTGCCTTGGCATATTCCCGCTTAATGTGCTGTTTCTGCCAGAAACGGGAAACGGGGTTCTTGGCCGCCTGCGCCAGCTCCGGGTGATCCCGCAGGGATTTTTGATACGCAAACTCGGCGTTGGCGGCGATGGACTTTCGCTCGGCCTTGGCTGCGGCCCGGTAGGGTTTGAGCTTGTGGCGGTGGACGCCGCTGCGGATCATGCGGCCCGCCTGCCGTTCCGCCAGTTCCTCCCCTTATGGCCGCCCTCCACGCCCACATTTTCGTGTTCTACCTCATGGATTTTTCCGTGGAGGTAAAGCCCGGCTTCCTGTATGGGGCGGCTGGCCGGGTTTGGTTTGAGCTGGGGAGGGGCTTTCTCCACCTTGTCAAAATACAGCCTGCTTTTGGCCTTGCCCTTGGCTTCGTCATAAACGGTTTCCTTTGGTAATGACGCGCTTTTTGGCAGGGCTTCTTTGGCCGCTTCCAGCTTATCCGCCCGTTTTTCTGCCTTTTTGATATACGGGGCCAGCTCCGGGGAGGCCCGTTCCTCGGCGGTAAACTGCAACCGGGAAACGGGGCTGGTGGCCTGCGCCACGGTTTCCCCGGCGTCCTTGGCCGCTTTCTTTGCCTTGTGGCGGTCGTGCAGTTCGTCCGCCCGTTCCAGTATTTTTTCCGCCGCGCCCTCCGGCTGGGTAGTGTATTCCTGCTCGGCCTCCCGGCTGGACACATTGACGCTTTCGCCGGTGGTCTGGTTATCCAGCGTCAGGCCGTCGCGGGTCATGTGCTGCGTCACCTTATCGCGGGGTTTTAAGGGTTCCATGACTTCACCTCCTTGTGCCTCATACCGTCGCCCCCTCGCCTAACCGGGTCGTCATGATCTGGTAGAGCTGGGTGTTTTTCGGGATGGGGTTCTTAAAGGGCAGGATCACATTTTCGTAAATGAGAAGTCCCTCGCCGGGTTCGGAATTGTCCACATACCGTAATTGCTGGGGCGAAATGTTCAGCCGTTCCGCAAGGATTTTGCGGTCGCCGCTGGCCTGATTGAGCAGGCAGATAAAGTCCGCTGTTTTCCAAAATGTTCTCAATTTCCGGGGAGGAAAGCAGGTCTTTTACATTCTGCGTCGCACCTGTGGGAATCCCGCCCCACTTACGAAAACGCTTCCAAATCTCACAGGAAAAGGCCGCCGTCTGTTCCTCACGCAACAGCAGGTGGAACTCATCACAGAAATACCATGTCGCCTTGCCCTTGCTGCGGTTTTGGGTGACACGCCCCCAAATCTGGTCTTGGACAATGAGCATACCGATTTTCTTTAGCTGCTTGCCCAGCTCCTTGATGTCAAAGGCCACAATGCGGTTTTTGATGTCAATGTTGGTTCTGTGGTTGAACACATTTAAGCTGCCGGACACATACAGGTCAAGGGCCTGCGCCACCCGGTCGGCCTCCGGGGTATGCTGGTCTAACAGGGCTTTGTGCAGGTCTGCAAGGATGGGCATATTTTCCGGCTTGGGGTCTGCCAGATAAGGCCGGTAGATCACCTGTACCGCCCGGTCGATCACCGTCTTTTCGATGGCTTCCAGCCCATTCTTGCCGCCCATGACAAGCTCACAGAACGACAGCACAAAGTCGGATTTTAAGGCCAGCGGGTTTTCATCCTCGGAGTAGTTCAGGTTGATGTCCAGCGGGTTCACATAGTTTTTGCTGGTAGGCGACAGCTTCACCACCTGCCCATGCAGCCGCTTCACAAGGGGGTAATATTCGGCCTCTGGATCACAGATATACACATCGTCCGGGGTGCAGAGGAACACGCTCACAATCTCCGATTTACAGCTCATACTTTTGCCGCTTCCCGGTGTCCCCAGCTTTAGCCCGTTGGGGCAGCGCGCCCGCTTGCGGTCGAGCATAATCATGTTGCCGGTCTTGGCGTTGATCCCGTAATACATGGCGTCGCCGCCCTGAAAAAGCTCCTGCGTCACAAAGGGGACGAACACGGCCACGCTGGAAGTCGTCAGGGAGCGTTCAATCTGGATGTGGCTGGCCCCCAGCGGCAGGCTGCTCATAAGCCCCTGTTCTTGCTGGTAGTCCAGCCGCACAAGGGAACAGTTGTATTTCTGTGCAATACCGGCAGCCCAGAACACATCATTTTCCAGCTTTTGCCGGGTGTCTGCGGTGTTCAGCACCAAAAAGGTAAGCTGGAACATCCGTTCATTCCGGCTCTGCAAGGTCTTTAACAGCTCCTTGGCGTCCTGCCCGTAGGTGGCAAGGTCGCTGGGAAGTATATCCATGTCGTAGCCGCTGCGGACAGCCCGTTTCTGTTCCTGAATCTTCATGGCGTCAAGGTCGGTGATCTTGCGCTTGACCGTCTTAATGGCGTCGCTCTGGTCGATGGCCTGCACATGGAGGTTCACCACAATACCGTTTTCCGTGTTGAGAAAATCGGCCAGCATTTCATCCGACAGCTCCGGGGAGAGGATTTGCAGGAAGCTCACCGCCCCGTATTTGCCGCCCAGCCCGAACATCCGGGCATTGCCGAAGCGGAACGAGGACGGGGCGATAAAGTCCTTGGTGGAAAGCCCCGACGGGGCAAGCCACTTCCAGTCAAAGGAGAACGGTTCCCCGTCCGGGTGGAAAATGCTGTGCATGACTTCCAGCCGTTCCTTGGCGTCCAGTCCCCACGCGGAGGCCCCATGCTCTTGAAATAGCCCAAAAGGTCGGTTTCGATCCGGCGCAGTCTGGCGCGGGCCATTTTCAGGCTGTCCGCCTCGATGGTGTAGGTCATAAATTTCCGCTTCATCAGGCCGTTGTTCCCGTTCACAAGCTGGTCTTGCAAAATGTCGGAATACTCGCTGCGGATGTCGTCGAAGTCGTCCCCCTGCGCCCGGATTTCAAAGCTCTTGGCGTACTGCTTGGGGTCGATCTTGCGGTTGATAAAGGAAAACTGCACATGAATGGAGGCGTCCAGATAGTTGTAGAGGTCGCACAGGTTTTCAAAGATGGCGGTCTTGGTGTCCGCCTGCGCCAGTTGGTAGCTGATGTCCGTAAACTCAATGCACTTGGAAAAGGTGCGGGGCGTTACCCGGCATACGCCGTCCTGATACATGGCCTCATAGGGAATACTGGCCTGTGCCGAATGGGGCTTGCCGTCGCCCTTATACTTTCGGATGACGGCCTGAATTTCTTTCTTTTCGGCGCGGGTGAGCTTGACCGGCGCTTTTGCGCTCGTTTCGTTCTTTTGCTTTTTGGACAATGGCGTTGACCTCCTTTTCCATTTGGGATTGCCGCACAAGGGCGGTATAAGCGTTGTTGGTCTGGTAGGGGCGTTCCTTGGGCTGGATGAAGCAGCACTCTACGATCTGGCGCACCACCACTTCAAGGGGCTGGCCGTGTTTTTCGTAAAGCGCCAGCAGAAAGCCCGGCAGCATGGCGAACACCATAATGAGCGCCGCCGCGCTGGTCGGGACGCGGCCCCGGATCAAAAAGAAAAGCGGAACGCCAATAAGCAGCGCACCGCCAAAACAAATGAGCTGGCGTTTCGTCAGCCCGAATACTACCTTGGATTTGACCTTGGTTAAATCCTTGGGGACAGTTACATAAGCCATAAAAAGTCACCTCGTTTCTGGTACGGACAGGGAAAAATCGCTGTCCAATTCATTGCCCCACACATCCCAGCCGGGGATTTTCTGTCTGGCAAACAGTTCTGCGCGGGGCAGGTCGCCCGCAAGGGCTATGATTTTCTCGCGGGTAATGTCTGGTTTCTTGCTGTGTTCCTCCACCGGGGAAATGATAAACTGATGGACACTTTTGGAGTAACGCTTGGGATGGCCCCGCTTGGCAAGCAGGCAGATTTCCGCGTTTCCTCTCGTCCAATAGCCCAGCCCGTAAAACCATGTGGGGCTTTTGCGGTTCAATTTCAGCCAGACAAAGGCCACGGTCTTAAAGGTGAAGCCCCACGCCTTAATCAGACGCAGCGCCTCCGGGAGCTGTGGGAAAGTCGCCCACAAAAACAAGAGGCAGTCTTTTTCCGCCAGCGTTTCCACCGGCAGGGCGCACAGCTCGTCAATGCTCATGGTGGGATAGTGCTTTTCTGCTGCACCCTGTACTGCTTTCTGTTCATATCGCCACGGCGGGTCGGCGTAAAGGATGTTGTAGGTTTTCTTTTGTGTTTCTTCGATGGTTGGTATTCCTCCTGTCTGTCAATGTGCGGTAAATACGGCTTTCGATATGCTGCCGGTCTTGAACAGACAGAAGCAAAGCAAAACGGTATAGCCCATACAGCCCCAGATCGCGCCGGATATGTCGTCGGCGGTTCCGATCTGCTGGATCAGCACCGCATAAATCCCGACAACCACCATGATTAAAAAGGCTTGGAAGCCCAGCGCAAGCAGGGATTTCAAGTAGTTCTGGCCCATGCCGCGCCACTCTGCATTGCCCAGCGTGGCAAGGGGGATCGGCCCCAATGCGGTCACGGCGTAAATTTCAATCATTCTTCCATAGGTCACAAGGAAAATGCAGATGGAAAGAATGTTCATCGTCAGCCCTACAACAAGGGTCTGGAACCACAGGCCCAGCAGCGGCCCAATGTCCATTGCTTCAAGGCGGCTTTCCAGATCGGGGAGCAGCGTGTCAAAATCAATGCTGGTATCTCCGATAATCACCCCGGCGCTCTGGTTGACGACTTGCTGGGTGGCGTCAAACACACCCATGACGATATTCCATGTGTTCGTCACAATGAGGATGGCAAAGGCGCTTTTGAAAATCCAGCGGAAGAACATGGAGCTGTCGAAGTCGTGCATATTGTTCTTTTCCACAATCATGTCGATCAGCTCATAGCACATCACAAGGGCGAGAATGGCCGCCGCAATGGGGACGATCACCGTTTCGGACAGGTTTTGCAGCATGGAGAAAATGCCGCCGTTCCAGTCCTGCGGGGTACTGCCCACATCCGACGCGATTTCCCCGACTTTGGTATTAACTGTGTTAAACAGGCCGGACAGGTTGCCCATGATACCGTCGATCAGGATTCCCTTGATCCATTCCGATTAAATCACCAATCATGTGGGGACACCTCCTTTCCCGCGCCCTCCCAGATCAGAGAGGGCGCGGAGGGTTTTCTAAGGCACATGGGGTTATCCCAGCAGCCCGGACAGCAGCGGAACAAGGGTCATGCCGATGAGGGCAACGCCGCCTCCGGCGACAAGCTGCTTGATTCCCTGTGACTTGCTTGCCGGGTTGTCCGCCCCGTATCCCTCCAAAAGATTGACGCCGCCCCATACGCAAAGCGCTCCGCCGAGGCCCACAACGATGGTCTGCAAAGTATCAACTGCACTATTGAAAAATTCCATAAATTTACCTCCATAAATTCAGATTGTGATGGTGTTTGGGTGCAAAAAAAGCCGCCGTTCACAGCGGCAGCCTCACAATCCGCAGACGGCCCGGAGTTACTGGCCGTCCCGCCATTCCAGCACAGCCAGCGAAAAAATTTCGCCCCATGCTTCACACAGTCTGCGGTCTATTTCCCTTGCAAGTTCTTCGGCTTCCCCGTCTGTGGGCGGGGTATCATGTTCTGCGATCCACTGGCACAGCACCGCAGCGGAAATGATTGCCCGGTAGATTTCTTTCTCATACTTGAAATAATCCGCAAATGTCCATTCGTCCGAGTGTCCCATCGGTCACGCTCCTTTCTCTATGGCCGCTTTATTCTGCGGAAAAATCTTCCTCCGACAGCTCAATGTCGTAGAGGTCAAAGGGTTCGTCCTCCGTTATCACGCGCCGCCTTTTCCGGCGCAGGGACGACAGGTAGCTGTCCACATCAAAGGTGTTCTTTTTGTCAGCGTCCGAGAGGTATTTATAGCGGGGGTGGCGGGTGATGTCGTATTTCTCACTGAAAAATGGCCTTACGCCGCGCACCTGCAAAATACACTTGCCTCCGTCCATCGTTGCAATTTCGTCTTGGCTCATCAGCTCCTTTCCGAGTTTTTGGTAGTTCAGTCCGTGGGAGGTCTGCGCGCCCCGGTTCTCGCTTTGGTTGTAGCTGTCAATGGTTTCCTTGCCCAGCACCTCCGCAATCTCCTTGGCGTTCTTGCCCCTGCCACTAAGGAACAGCGTACAGTCGCAGTTGTCGGAAATGATTTCCGCCGCGTCCTTGTAAATGGCCTTTAGCTGCGACTGGCTCTGCAAAATAATAGAAGCCGAGATTTCCCGGCTTCGGATGGTGGCGATCAGCTTGTCGAAGTTTGGAATCTGGCCGATGTTGGCAAACTCGTCCAGAATCAGCCGCACATGGACGGGCAGCCTCCCGCCGTATTTGTCATCGGCCCGGTCACACAAAAGATTGATAAGCTGGCTTTGCACCATTGCCAAAATGAAATTAAAGGTCGTGTCCGTGTCCGACATAATCAGGAACAGGGCTGTTTTTTGATCCCCGATGGTGTCAAGTTCCAGTTCGTCGTCCTCCATCAGCTCCCGCACTTCCCGGATGTCAAAGGGCGCTAATCTGGCTCCGCAGCTTATCAAGATGGAGCTGCGGGTCTTGCCCGCCGACAGCAGGAATTTACGGTACTGGCGCACCGCAAAGTGTTCCGGGTCTTTTTCTTCCAGCCGTTCAAACATCTGGTCTACCGGGGATTGAAATTCCGGGTCGTCCTCGCGGGCTTCGCTGGCGTTTATCATTTCAAGCAGCGTGGTGAAATTCATTTCATCGTCCGGCGCTTCGTACCAGATATAGCCAATGAGGGCCGAATACAGCAGGCGTTCCGATTTGATCCAAAAATCCTCGGCGCTCTTTTCGCCCTCGCCCTTGGTGTTGCAGATCAGCGTGTTTACCAGCTTCAAAATGTCCTTTTCCGAATGGATGTAGCGAAACGGGTTGTAGCGCATACTCTTGGAAAAGTTAATGGTATTCAGCACTTTTACCCGGTAGCCGCACCGCACAAGGAGCTGGCCCACCTCGCCGATCAGACTTCCTTTCGGGTCAGTAATCACGAATGAGGTTGGGTAGTCCTTGGACACGCACTGCATGAGGTTGGGCTTCACAAAGAACCGGGTCTTGCCGCTGCCGGAACCGCCGATCACCAGCACATTTTTGTTCCGGGCGGTCTTGGGGTCTTTGGGCCGGTTGTTCATGGTGAGGCGTTCCGTCTGGGTCAGGAGGATGTTGTTGTCAAACACCGGGTCGATGTACGGGGCTATATCTTTGGGGCCTCCCCAACGGGCGCTGCCGTACTCGACGCCCCGGCGGTATTTCTTGGCGTTCTTGCTCTTGCAGTACACCATCAGCCGCAGTGCCACTGCACCGGCCACGCCCACCGCCAGATCGAACAGGTGGAAGCTGGGGGCGGCACTTTCAAAGGCAAGGGAAAAGCCGTCCGCAAGGTGCAATAGCTTTTCCGACAAGTCCGCCCCAGCCGCCAGCCGGTAGGTCTGTCCCAGCTTGCCGAACAGGTAAACAAACAGCAGGTAGGGCAGGTTAGCGATTATCAGCTTTTTCATTTCCGGCTTCATCGTGACAGCCCCCTTTCCTTGATTTTCTCCTTGGCCTGCTGGCTACTTCTGGCCGCTGCCTTTCTTTCAGGACGGCAAGGGTCTTTCGGATGGAGGGGCGTTCCTGCTGTTTGAGCTTCTTGGCCGTAAACTCCTTAAACGCCTGTTCCAGATTGTCCGCCTGCTTGGATTTGAAGATCACGATATACCGGGGCGGATGGGTAGTGCGGTCTTTCCGCAGGGTAAAATCAATGTCGTATTTCTTGGCGCAGGGCTTAAATAAGCCAATGTTGGCGTCGGTGATCTCAATGTTGGACAGGGCGGAACCGTCCTTTTTGAGCTGCCGTAAGTTCTGCTGTCCGTGACGGGCCTTGCCCGTCCCTTTCTGCCGGGCGGCCAGATATTTTTGGATGGCCGCTTGCAGCACTTGGGCGGTGAGCTTGCCCGTCTTAACCGCTAACGCTATGGTTTTCTGGTCTACTTCTTCCTGCAACTGCTATCCCTCCTTTGGAAAGTCAGCAGGCAGGCGGATGGCTTAAATCCGCACCCGCAGGCCGGAGAGGTCGTCGGCATGGATTCCCACCAGATACCAGTTCTCGGCCATTTCAATGCGGGTCGGCCTCCATCTGCCGCCCACCATCACATCAAAAGTTTCTCCGCAGTGCAGGCCGCCGTAATAGTCCGCAAGGTCAAAGCGGATGTCGTAGCGGTCTGTCTGCTCGTCAAAATCAAAGCACCCTGTTTCATAGGGTCGGCCTCCTTTCTCGTCGTCACAAGCTCCATATCGCTTGTTTCCACGCAAGCGTGAAAAGCTCGCTCATTTCGCTGTTCCTCCTCTCCCCACAAAATCACCGATTTTGCGGGGTTCCCCAACTGCCTGTGTTCATGTCGTGGGCCACCAGCGCCGTGTAATAGCCGTTGATGGTGCTTGGGGCGTTGAACAGAACCGCCAGCAGGTATTTTTTGATGTTCCGTATTTCCGTGGTGTTTTTGCTGATACAGTCAAAGACAAACTCAATGTGAGAACTGTTCAGCTTCATCAGCTTGGATTTCACCAGCTCGGCGGGGTAATCGTCCCCGGCAATGCGGATGGTCTTTCGGGCGCTGCATACGGTTTCCACCAGCAAGTCCACGATCTCGTCCAGCATATCCCGGTCAATCCCCTTGGCGTACTGGCAAAGGTGTTCATACTCGATGTTGTCCTTGATGATCTCCCGATAAATCTCTACGGCGCTCTGTGATTTCGCTCCCGTTCCTTTCCGTTCCGGCGGCGCAGCCGCTTCTTCCCCCAAAGGAGAGGGAGGGGAAAGGATAGGAATGGAATCGGTATTTGATTCATCCGTCATTGATTTCTCTTTACTTGATCTATCTTTATTTAATTGCGTTGGTTTTTCCTGCGTAGGCTTTTCCTGCGTTGGATTATCCAATGTTGGATTTTCCAATGTAGGTAAATCCGACACAGGCTGGGGCTGTTCGTAAATGATGTAATCCGCTCCGCGCAGGCGGCCTTGGCTGTCACGCTCACGGGAACGCACGATATAGCCCGCCTGTTCCAGCTCCCGGACAGCCGCCCGGATCGCGTCGATCTGTTCCCGGTTGATAAGGGACAAGCCTTTCAGCGTAAAGTCCCAATCCTCCGGCAAGGACAGCATTTGCGACAGCAGGCCCTTGGCTTTCAGGGACAAGTCCTTGTTCCGCAGGTGGTGGTTAGACATCACCGTGTAGCCCCGGTTTTTCTCCACTCGAAAAACTGCCATCTCGTCGTCCACTCCTTTCACTTGAAATTTCACCGCGCCGTCAAGGGCGGTGCGCTTGCCCGGCTGGTAGGGACATTCCTCATACACACAAAACTGGTACTTCCAGTGCGGGCGGTAGAAACGGCAGGTGCCGCAGTCCTCCGGCGCTCCGGCCTCGCCGCTGTCAAAATGATCTGCGCCCGGCCTCGTCTGCATGAGCTGTTCAAAGGCCCGGTCGCTGCCGGAAGTAAAGTACATAGGCGGTCGCCTCCTTTCTGGTTTTGGGCGCAAAAAAAGCGGCGTCCTGATCTCCCCAAAGGGGAAAAGAGAACGCCGCTGTCTGCGGTGTCGTATTCAATTTTCGATGTGTCACTATTTGGGCGGTGGGCTTCACGGGAGGAAGAAGCGTGTCAAAGCTCAATCCGAAAGTAGTAAATCGGTAGTAAATTCAGTTCTTATATCCCGTGAAATGCCCGTATTTCCGGGCTTTTTGGAGATAATCAGAGTTGTTGTACCAAACTATTCGATAATATACGAAAAGTGTTACTTATTAACACAAATATTTTTTAAATTATATGTATATAAGTAACCAAACGTGTATGAAGCTTCGCGAATACATTCGGCACCGCCGAAAAACATCGCATCATTTAAGATAATGTATAAAAATGCCGCTTAAAAGCTTCGGCTCAAACCAAGTCGATTTGGGAGGCATAGTCATAGATTTGTCGGCTATATTCATAAGCTCGTCAAGAGTTGTCGGGAACATGGAGAACGCAAGCTTTTCTTCGCCCGAGTCAACACGCCGCGAAAGCTCGGAAAGGCCCCTGATGCCGCCGACAAAATCTATTCTCTTATCGGTTCTGGGATCATCAATACCGAGTATAGGTGATATGACATTATCTTGGAGTATTGATACGTCGAGACTTTTGACGGCATCCGAAGACTTTGCTATTTCAGATTTAGCGAAGAGAGAATACCATTCACCCGACATATACATACCGAAGGAATGCGCCCTTTTAGGACGGTACTCATTTTTCCCATGCTTTTCTATGTCGAATTTATGTCTGAGTTCAAGCAAAAATTCCTCATCGGAAAGTCCGTTTAAATCCTTAATCACTCGGTTGTAATCAAGAATACGAAGCTCGTCGCTCGGGAAAATTACGGATAAGAAGAAATTAAATTCCTCATCTCCCGTGTAATTCGGATTTTGCTCACGGCGGCGAAGCCCTACCTTAACGGCCGAAGCGGCTCTGTGATGACCGTCCGCAATATAGAGAGACGGTATGTTTTTAAACTGTGCGGTTATAAAATCAATCGTGTCATTGTCAGACACAACCCAGACTCTTTCACGGACATCATCGGACACAAAATCATAAACAGGCTCGCTTTTTTCTTTTACATCTTCAACAGCAGACGAAATCTCGTTATTTTTTCTGTATGTCAGGAATATAGGGCCGGTGTTTGCGTCAAGAGTGTCAACGTGCCGTATGCGGTCCGCTTCCTTATCGGCTCTTGTCTTTTCGTGCTTTTTGATGACGTCGTTTATATAATCGTCAATAGCCGTACAGCCTACAATGCCGGTCTGCGTTCTGCCGCGCCAGGTCTGCTCATATATATACAAGCACGGTTTTTCGTCCTGCTTCATAACCTCCGCCGAAACAAGCTTAGACAAATTCTCGCGTGCTTTTTCATAGACACGGTCGTCATAGATGTCAACCGATTTCGGAAGATCTATCTCCGCCTTATCAACATGCAGAAATGAATACGGATTGCCGAAGACCATCCTTCTCGCCTCATCCGAATTCATAACATCATACGGCAAAGCCGCTACCTTGGAAGCGTATTCCGGGAGTCGGACGAAGCGCCCTGAACGCTTTCAAAACTGCCATAATATTACCTCGCTTTATTTTTATGAATATGAGTATATACAGTATATATTATAAAAAACGCCAAAAGTCCGAATGACGCACCGAGACAATCCACAAGTACGTCTCTCGGCTGGCACGCTCTGCCGGACACAAAATATTGGTGAAGCTCGTCCGACGAAGCATAAAGTGCCGCGGACAAAAACGAAAGTGTGTGCTGCGATTTTAAAAACACCGACTGCCAGCTGCACGAAAACAAGAAGCAAAGTGCCGCATATTCAAGCGCATGTGCGGTTTTTCGGACGGTATGTTGTGTTAATGTTATATGGAAGAGCTCGGTTATACGGGAAATAACCCCGGAGCTGAGCCCCGATGATTTTGACGAAACCTGAGAAGACAGGCAAAAAATCGTCACCATCAGTGCAACTGTGAGCGTCCAAGATATTACTATATAGATTTTTTGCGATACGCCGTATTTGTTTTTCATTTTGAATACCGTCTCTTACGATTTTTTTGCATTTATGAAACAGACGTTATCCGCAGAGGAATAAAAGTATATTCCGCTTGTCTTTTTTGATGTTACAAAATAGCTGTTCTCATAAAACACGGGCATTATTACCGCCTCGGAAACAAGATAGTTCTCCGCATCGGCAACGGCGGAACGCTCACCCTCAAGGCTGCCCGAATTATTTTTGATATTACGGATTTTCTGTGATAAAACATCGGACTCATATCCGAATATATTGTTTTGGTCAAAGCCCTCTATAATTTCGCCCGCAAAAGACGATTTCGCCTTGAACGGGTAAAACGCCACGCTGTAATTGCCGTCGTTTACCGCTGCCTCAAGGTCGGATTCCGAAACGACCTTTACCGTGGAGACAAATTTTACTCCGAGGGTTTTCTGAAGCTTTTGCACCATCTGCTTCACGAACGACTCATACTGCTCGGTGCAAAGTATTGTAGTTTCGACCGACGATGAGCCGAGTTCCAAAAGCGCGTCGTTGAAATTCTTTTTTGCAAGCGTCTCGTCATAAGACAAAAGCTCTGCGGCATTTCCGTTTCGGTAATCCTCGCCGCCTATCTTACATGACGGCGGCACTATGCCGTCTGCCTTTGAAATATCGCTTTGCGAGTCAAACAGCGACGAAGTATCGCACGAGCGGCAAAATGCAAGCCGCATATTTTTATTGCGGTAATTATTGTCGTTTTGATTGAATATAAAGGAATAGGTTACGTTTTGAACCGCAACCGAATTCAAATCCTTTTTGTTTTCTATTGACGAGAACTGCGATGACGAGAGGAAAGCCACGTCATATGTAACCGAATTCATCTTATCGGCGACTTCCGAATCGTCGTTGTTTATATAGAACGTCACGGACGACGGCGAAACCGAGGATTCTCCGTTGTACTCGTTATTTTTAGCCAGCTTTACTGAGGTCTTTTCCGTCCATTTTGACACGTGAAACGGTCCGTTGCACAAAAGATATTTCGCGTCAAGCCCGTACTTACCGTTTGTGAGATTGAAAAACTCCTCGTCGCACGGCATGGCACCCGGATTTGTCAGCGCATAAAGGAAGTTGTCGTCGGCGTACGAAAGGTTGAAAACTATTGTAAAATCATCCGGAGTACTTATGCTCTTCACCGCCGAAAACAACGGCGCGTCGGCGGAACCGGTCTGCTCCGAGAGGGTTCTCTCAATGCCGAATTTAAAGTCCTCCGCCTTTACGGTTATATCAAACGTATCCTCGTAATTTTCGCCGAGCACAGCCTTGTGCCCCGAAAACATAGCCCAATGCGAATTGTTGCGAAGCTTAAACGTATATGTAAGGCCGTCGTCTGAAATATTCCAATCCGTGGCAACGCCCTTGCCTATGGTGCCGTCCGCCATTATGCGGACAAGCCCCTCGTAGCAGTTTGCCGCAACGAGCTTTTCTGAATTCGAATCCGCTATCTGCGGGTCAAGGCTCGTCGGCTCATCCATTATCGGCATTGAAAAAGCCTCGCCTGACTTCTTTCTGCCGAAACAACCTGTAAAGGAGGTTGCAATTACACATAACATTATCAAAATTGAAATTATTTTCTTTATCAATTTAAATTACCCCTATAAAGTAATGGTGTTAATCAAATGTCGTTTAAAGTTTATTTCATTTTAACACAAAAGGCTTTTAAAATCCACACATTTGTTATATTGACTCAAGTCTTTATCTCACCTATAATATATTATAAAGAATAAAGGAGAATGAATTTATGCAGACGTTTGAAATAATATTGTCCGTAATTTCCGGCCTGTCACTTATATGTGCGCTCGGAGCCTTGATTTTTTCTAAAAGGGCGGCAAAGCAAAGCTCCTCGGAGGATTTTGCCGTATTGAATTCCAAAATATCAGACCTTACAAAGAGTACCTCCGACGAATTTCAGCGCAACCGTATAGAAACGCATCAGAGCCTTGAAAATATGTCGGCAAAGCTTGAGGCGATGACAAAGCTCAGCTATGAAAACCGCGAAAAAATGAACGAGACCATAGCACAGTCGCTCAACATGATACGCGACAAGAGCATAGAGCAAAACGAGCGCCAATCGAAAATTATTGAGACAAGCATTCAGAAAATGCAGGAGAGCAACGAAAAGAAGCTTGACCAAATGCGTATGACCGTTGACGAAAAACTCACCTCAACTCTTACAACACGTCTTGACAGCTCATTTAAGACCGTCTCCGAACAGCTTGAAAAGCTGTATAAATCGCTCGGCGAGATGAAAGAGCTTTCAAACGGCGTCACAAGCAATGTCACTACTCTCAACCGCGTTCTTACAAATGTTAAAGCTCGCGGCACATGGGCAGAGGTTCAGCTCAAGGGAATACTTGACCAGACAATACCCACCATGTACGAAGAGAATGTTGCGACGGGCGAAAAAGCAACCGAGCGCGTTGAATTCGCCGTTAAAATACCGTCGAGCGAAAAGGGTGCCGAGCCGACGCTTCTACCGATAGATTCAAAGTTCCCGATGGAGGATTATATACGCCTTTGCGACGCAGCCGACAACGCCGATGCCGCCGCATTGGCCGCCGCCAGAAAGGCACTCGAAGACAGGATACTCGGCGAAGCTAAGGAAATACGCAAATACATAAACGTGCCGAAAACAACGCCGTATGCAATTATGTATCTTGCGACCGAGGGACTGTACGCCGAAATTGCGTCTTCGCGTTCGGGACTCCCCGAAAAGCTGCAAAACGAATACAATATTATGATAGCCGGACCAATTACCATAACGGCACTTTTAAACTCGCTGTCGATGGGCTTCAAGACCGTTGCGATAAACGAAAAGGCAAACGAGGTCAGAAAGCTTCTCGCCGCGTGCAAAACACAGTATGATATATTCGGCACGGTGTTGCAAAAAGCAAAGAAAAAAATAGACGACGCAGGACGTTCGCTTGATGATGCACAGCACCGCAATTCCATAATTCAGAAAAAGCTTCGCGGTGTTGAAGATATAGAGCGCTCCGAGGCGGAAAATATATTGTCGATAGACCAAGGCCTTGTCGATACCGAGGACGACAATTAAAATAATCGGCAGAAAAAAGCCGGGCTGTAAAGAACAAAAGTCCTTTACAGCCCGGTTTTTTAGGGGGATATAACAGCAGATAATTAACTGCTTTTTAATATTAAAAATTTCAGTTGTTCCTTATCGGCGGCAGTAACAGGAGCTCGCACTCGGTATCCGCCAAAAGTAAGGTTGCTCCGGCCGGTACAAATGCAAACTCATTTCTCGGCAGTCTGATCTTTTGAACGTATGTGCCGTTACTTGAAGTATCCATAACCTCATACCCCAGCCCATTTTCCGACAACTTTATAACGCAGTGTCGACGACTTACTTTTTTTATATGATTCATCGAGCTTAATATCACAATCCTGTGCTTTTCCGACAGATTTTTCATTCTGCGAATCGAGACTGTATTCCTGTCCGAACTGATTGCCGCTTACAACTTTTAATCTGCCGCAAAACGCACTTTTGCGATGTTGCCCGTTTTCACAAGGCACAAGAGTCTTTTTGTTTTTCCTTTTTACGGCTACAACAATCAAAACACCAACGGCAGTTAATAAAATCAACGCACCGGGGATAATTAAAATCAAATAATTGAACTGCTTTTCCGCAACATTTACGGTACATACCGCCGTTTTGCCGTCTATTTCCGCAACAACGGTTGTCTCTCCGGGTGCTACGCCTTTTACATAACCGTTTTCATCAACCGTAGCTATGCTTTCATCCATTGACGCCCACTCAACGTTCTTGTTATCTGCATTTTGCGGATTGACACTGACGGAAAGCTGCTTACCCTTCTCTACGGCAATTCTTATATTATCCTTTTTAATTTTAGCAGATAATACAGGAACATATTGCTTTTTATCAAATTCCACATTATATTCTGTTCCGTCGAGTTGAGGCTCATCATCACCGTTTAAACTGAGCTTATATGTACTCGCTTTATAAACAGGGACAGATTTCGCGGGATATTCGGTAAGTAGCTTTCCGTCGCCGGATTCAAAGCACTCATCTATGCACATAGTGCCGTTATCCTTGCCAGAAATAACAAAGCTGTAAGATTCATCGCTTACATCAATACATTTGACATATTCCTCACCGTCATATACTACCGAATACACACCGTTATCATCTGAAAATAATGACTCTTCACCGTCATACAACGTTGTTACCAAGTCCCCGTTTCCGTTATATATACCAATGTCGACCGGACAGGCGAATTTAAGTTTGCGAACGCTTTTTACCCGGTTCCAATCTACAAGTCTTGTATATGATTCGGTCTTTTCGTCGGTAACGTATTTAATATCCATACTGTGCGTTGATGTACCGGAAGTTTTCCATATATTAAATATCAATGTACCGACGTCATCATAGACAAGTATGTAATTATTATCGGACTTCGTATCAATCTTAAACTTTTTTTAATTGCTCCTTGGTATAGTTCAAAAGCCAAATCTCATCATTTCCGGATGAATCGATTATCGTATCTGTTCCGTCCCCTTGGCTGTAAAAATATACATCATCTCCGGTGTCGCCGTAAATTCTGTCATCACCTTTGCCGCCTATTATGTAATCGTCGCCGGTCTGCGGAAGCAGAACGTCGTCTCCGTCGCCTCCGTACATAACGTCCGTATGCGGCACGGCTATTGTATTCATATACCATGTTGTATCTCCGCTGTAACCGAAGAGGCTGTCATAGTTTGATGTACCCATAACAAGCGAGCCTTTAGGCAAGCACCTGTCAATAACTATAAAACGGTGCTTAACAGCCTTTTCCATTTTATCCATATTTTTTGAATAATGCTCGTCTGTTATCGGAGACATTTCAATTTCTTGATTTTTCTCATCTATTGTAATAAGAGAATCTCTGCTGTGTGCCGGAGATAATGAAGGTGTTGTGATTACATTAGCCTGCTTTTTATGCTTTACGGCATTTTTATAATCATATTCATGCCCGCCGATAGCATCGCCCTCACCCACATGGTCAATATATATCCACTTGTCTATGCCGCTGAAATTTGCGGTATATTCAAATGTCATCCTGTAATATGAAACATCAAGCATAGGCGATGCATCAAAGGTTTCGGCATATAATCCGTACATATTGGATATCATTATGCCGAGACCTCCGCCGAGAGAGTGCCCCGTAACCGACAGCCGCGGTAGAATATCACTGTTTTGAGCTAAATAATCCCCTACAAGATTCGGCACCTCTTCCATTTGTGAAGATATTTCATTGCGCACACTGTAAATTATATCATCAGTCCAATCTTTCACTCCCTCGTATGAAAAAAGACTTTGCGACCCTCTTACCGCCAAGACATAATTATCACTTTTTTCATTGTGAAATATTGCCGCATAAAATCCGCTTGAGCTTCGCAAGGTATCTTTAACCGTCCAGTCGGTCAGATACTTTTTCATAACCGTTGCCTTTTGTATTTTACCCGTTATGTTTTGGAAGCGGTTATCGGCGGAGCCGTCGTTCGGATACAAATCATCCGCAATATCTTTGATATACTTCCCCTTGACATTATCAAGATTTTTATATGCCAGGTCGGAAAACAGTAAATACTGTATTGTATCCGGATTTTTACTGTTTTGCCGCTCTTCATCAATTGCAAACTTGTCATCGTCAAATCTGTACCAACAACCCGGGAAGCTTTCGGTATTTGAGTAATAAGGATAAATATGTATACCCTCCGATGTTAACTCCGCCTTTTGACCTAATGATGTATTCGTGAATGTCGGCATTGCCTTTTTTGCCTCTTTGTCGTTTTCATCCAAAAGGAGACGAAATGTGTCGGGACAAGCCTCAACATCCGGAGCAAAACACAGATAACCCGTCTTTATGGGAGTAAGCATGTAGCAGTTATCGGTATTACATATTCCGTTGCACTCCACCGAAAAATAAAAGGTATCGTCATAAACAAAATCAAGATTCATCCATTCGGCTTCACCTGTATGATCCTGGACGCTTTCGACAAGAACGGTTTTTTCAAAAGTATCAAGAGAGATTTCAACGAGGTTAAATTTATATACATAAAGTGCATGAGCCGTTAACAAAAAGTTCGGCGGATTACCCACTCCGGAACCGTAAGGTGTGTACGAATCGGTATATAAGATTTGTTTGTTATCGCCGTTATAATCCGTCCTTATGTAGTTTACACCCTTTATATCTCCGTCGGACAGTTCCCAAGAAGCGTAATAGACATAATTATCATCCGCCGCAAGACCGAATAATGCATCTTTAATAATTGCGGTGCTCTCTCCGGTTTTATTATCTATACGACAAATCCAATTAAGATCAAGCGTTCCGCCGTCATCACATTCAATTCTCGTCTTTTCTCCGTCCGCAGTCGAATACTTAAAGGTGTATTTGTCCGTCTTAATTTCACTCGGACAAATTCTGTCGGACATTCTCTGCCGATTTTGGATTTCTGCGTCCAATTCGTCAAAAGGCGGCGGACAGGCAAATGAAACGGGCAACGATAAAACTATAAGAGTAAGTGCTATAAAAACCGATATAAAACGTATTGATTTTTTCATACTTTGCTCCTCAAAAAAAGCGTCTGTCAATCATAAACCTGTAAATTTTCTCTGTACCGATATTCTATATCATATCCTGAAGAAGAATTTGAGGGTGAATAGGAATCTTTACGCGAGGTTGTAGAGCTCCAACTGCCGGTTTCTCCTGTATAAGTCCATACACCGTTATAGACATATACGGGCCTGTTTTCATAGCTCGATATAGTCTGTCGTCTTATAGGTATGCGATAGTACCAGTATGAATCTGCACAATTTGCCCAATTTGCCTTTTGGCAAACATTACCGCTCCATCTGTCCACATATCCGTCTCCGACAAAGGCATGATAACGTGGGCTTTGGAAGGTCACAGTTTTATCGCCGGTTCGGCATTGATATTGCCCTCCAATACAAACAGAGCTGTTTGTCGGTCCGCCTTGCAACGTCCTGCCTCTGCACCAATGGAAATAGTAATAATTCCCGGTCTCTCCGTTTTCGGTTACAACCACCTTTCTATTGCCGTTAACATAAGAACCTGCCTTATCGTTGTAAGCATTAAATACATCACTATTCGCGTGACGTTCGCTATGGCCGCCGCTATCAGTCAACCTGTAAAAATCACAATACTCATTTTGATAAGAGCCGGTAAACACCCAATTGTCCTTATTATATCCGGATTGTGTTTTATATTTTTTTCGGTACTCTACCGTATAATTTGTGTTGCCGCCCGACGGCCACGAAGATGAAGTTCTCCATGCATTTTCGGCTGCTCCGGCACTGACTTTCAGCGTTATTGAAGACCCCTTGTTAACCTTACTGCCATTCTCCAAGCTCTGCTCCGCAACGTATCCTTTGGCGGTTCTTGAACTGTATACATATACAATTGTCACGTTAAAATTATCCAATCTGTTCTTTGCAGAAGTCTCGCTCAAACCAACGACATCCGGAACTTTCACCCGCGTATCGCTTGTTGTGGGCGGAGCTGTTACGGGAGGAGATGCAACATCAGGCTTCGGCTTTGCATCATCGGATTTTTTGGTGGGATTTGTAATCGGTTCTTCCGCACGTTTTGTAGCCTGCTCCTGCTGCGCTTTGGAATCGTCCCTTGCTCCTTGAGACACTATAACTGTCACCGTTGTTCCGACTGGCACTTTACTGTCGGGACTTATATCCTGTGAAATTACAGTTCCCGCCGCTATGGTGTTGCTGTATGCATATTCTACGTTTATATCCAAATTGCTGTTTGTGAGCATCTGCTTTGCCCTTTCAAGCTTTCGGTTTGCAACATCCGGGACACGTGTTGTTGCATCCTTTTCGCTGCCTTTACTGATCACCAAATAAACAATCGTTTCATTGGTTGTTGCACCGCTGCCGGGTACCGGGTCCTGAGATATTACACAGCCCTTGGGTACGGTATCGCTGTATTCTTCCCTCTGCACCGCTATATAGAGCGAAGCCCCGTTGATAATTTGCTTGGCTTCTTCAAAAGTCCTGCCGACGACATCCGGCACAAAAGAAGCAACCTTTGCTCCGTCCGAACCCGTTGACACGGTGATTGTTATCGTGTCACCCTTGCGGAGCTTTGTGCCGGGTTCATAGTCCTGTGAGATAATATACCCCGGTGCAAATTCAGAGCTTGCCTGTTCTACCACATTTACCGTAAAGCCCAGTTCTTCGAGCTTTGCCACCACTTCATCCTTATTCATACCGACAAAGCTGTCATCCGGAAGATAGATTTCCTCAGCTCCTGCCGAAAGTGTAAGATAAACATCGGGATATTTCTCCTTGTTGATTCTCGAACCGGCATTCGGCGACTGTGCAAGAATCAAATTTTCAGGAATATCACTGTCATATACCTTGTCTTCAATTCGTATTTTGTTTGCCGTCTCCGTACTTTCTGTTATTGGGTCGCTTGATACTTCACCGGTGGGCTCACCGGATGAAATCATATCGGCACTCATAGGGACAAATGACATACCCGATAAAGAAGTCTCATCTGTTTCAGCAGGAATATCCGAGGAAGGTTCGGCTGTTGAATCATCTGAGCTCGATTCATCTGCGGAAGAAAAGTCACTTTCAGCCTCGGTAATTAAATCAAGGCTTTCCGAATCTTTCATATAGTTATATCCATACGGCGCAAGCGCCTTTTCCGCATCTTCCACAGACATATCTATAACGTTCGGCAAACGGTCTTGTGTGAGCGGAGTTTTGATTACACCTGTTGTTATAAGTACAACAACGGCAACCACAGCCGCCACGGCTCCGCCGAGCAATCCCTTTTGCCAAATCGGCCATTTACCTACATCATCTTTTTTTTGCTTAATAATTACTCTTTCGAGTTCTATCTCACCGGCCAGCGTCCGCGAACTCCTTGGCGGACTGTATTCTGTCCTCCGCCTTTATATTCAGAGCATTCATTATGGCGTTCTCAATATTCTGCGGTAATTTTATCCCGAGTTTTGACGGTTCCTTGACTGTGTCATTGGCTGTTCTTTCAAGTGAATCCTCAGGGATTACGCCCGTTACGGCACGATAAAGTGTAGCCGCCATAGCATACACATCCGTCCACGGACCTTGATTGCCCCTTGTTCTGTACTGTTCTTCCGGCGCATATCCCGGTTTTAAAATAACCGAAAGACTCTTTGAATGCAGAGTTGTGGCGTATCTTGCGGCACCGAAATCAAGCAGTTTCACTTTACCGTCATTTGTTATAAAGATGTTATCCGGTGCTATATCTCTGTGAATTATTCCGGCTTTATGTACATCTTCAAGCGCGTAAAGCACCGGCAGAGCATATCCTATGGCCTCCTGATACGGAATTTCCCTTTTCTTTCAAAATAGACTTCAAAGTACGACCGTCAAGGTATTCCATAATTATATATGCCGTGCCGTTTTCCGCAAAGCTGTCATAAATACTGACTATTCCGTCTACGGAATTAAATTTAGCAAGTCGCTGTGATTCCTCAATAAAGCTTCTGAGTCCCGACTTAAATTGTTCCTCTTTTTCGCCCTCATATACCGATACGCAGGTTTGCCCCGGCATTCTTGTTGCAAAATCGCTCGGCAAATACTCTTTTACGGCAACCTTTTTCTCCAATACGCTGTCCCAAGCGATATATGTTATACCGAAGCCGCCGAAGCCCAAAACCTTGCCTATAATATATCTTCCGCTCAGTATACTCTCCGGCTGAAGCTGATATATTTCTTTTGCCGGAGTCCCTTTTACATAGCCGCAGTACGGGCATACGGTTGTGTTGTCATCGTATTCCTCCATGCAGCCCATGCATCTGAATTTTCCCATTTTGTTCCCCTTTCCGAAAACGAAGGCTATAAGCTTATATCTTTCAAATAGTTTAAAGAATCATTTTTATGAGTCTCATCAACGTAGACGTCCAAAACATTTTTATTCAGCGGTACGTAGCTGCTGTTATCTATGTACATTGTCTCCTGCGCATCTTCGGACAACAGCCACGATAAAGCATATAGTGCCGCATAGTTTGTGCTGTCATGATTTTCGGCACTTACGCACCATACCTCCGCCGCTTTATATGTTTCTTTCACCCCTAAGGGGTATTCCAGTGCATACCAACTGAGAGAGGATTCTTTAATTTTCGGCAACTCTGAGATTTTTCCTATATAACATGCCGCTTTACCGCCTGTGAAAAGTTCAAACGCACTACTGTCCGCTACACCGTTTGCGGCAATTATTTCCTCTTTATCCGAATCAAATATATCGCAATCCGGATTTGCAACTATCGGAATTATTCCGTTTTTGATAGAGTCCGCTTTTGACGTTATGGAATCCACAGACGTTGCATTTGACAATATATTATCGGTATCATATTTTTTATTGATATACATCGTGGCAGCATCAACCGATATCGGCAAACCGTAAGGCGAAAAATCGTCATCATACAAAACATAATCTTTCTTTATGATTTTCTTTTTAATCCAATCGACTTGTTCGCATGAGATCTCATTTTTTATACCAACATCCAAAAGATCGCTTCTGAAAATATCGGGAAGAATATTGTTTGTCTCAGCATCCGCAACAGCCTGTGCATATTCAGACTCCGGAATATACGTAATATTTACATTTATCTCCGCATCTAACGGTTTATGGCCTTCATCGCTTGTCAATTGCCGGGCAAACTCTTTATATATTTCATCATAAATACTTTTCTGTTTTTCACTTTTTTCCGTATCGTCGCTCACCGGCACCCACATTTCGACAACCGAATCTTCTTTTATGTAATGATTTAAGTCAATGTCGTCCGTTACTACTTTGAAAACACTTCCGACGCATATACAAACAGCTATTACAGCTCCTATTACGGCAAATGCAATACTTCTTTTTTTCTGCCGTTTTTTTAGTTCTTCCGCCGGCATCAAAACCGCGCGATTACCGTTAAGAGCCTCTTTAAATTGCTCTGTATTTTGAAATCTAAGTTCACTTTTAAGCGAAAGGGCTTTCATAACGACGCTGTCAAGATACTTTGGAAGTGTCGGATCAATCTCTGACGGAAGAGAAAGCGTATCTTCTATCTGCCTGTCAACCGATTCCTCGGGAATTTTGCCTGTGAGCATAGAGTAAAGCATTGCCCCGACAGCATAAATATCAGTGTACGGGCCTTGTTTACTTTTACTTCGATATTGCTCCGGCGGAGCATACCCCTGCTTGATTATTATCGAATAAGTGCTTTCCTGTTCCGTAGAAGAAAAACGTGCGGCTCCGAAGTCAAAAAGCTTAACCTTGTTGTCTGTTGTCAGCATAATATTATCCGGGCTTATATCTCTGTGAATTATTCCTGCCTTATGAACTTCTTTCAGTCCGTCAAGCACTTTATTTGTTATTTCAAGCGAAGACTTATCATCAAGTTTTCCGCTGTTTTGTTTAATGTAATCTTTCAGCAGAATTCCCTCAAGATACTCCATCACCATATATGCCGTATTGTTCGCTTCAAAGAAATCATAGACATTTACAATGTTGGGGTTATCTGAAAACTTCGCTGTATTTCTAGCCTCATTTAAAAACTTCTCTTTACCCTCTTCAAATCTTTCGCCTTTTTCGCCGGGGAACTTAATTACATCGGTCTCTCCTGGGACTCTGTTTACAAATCCGGCCGGGAAATACTCCTTTATGGCAACGGTCTCGTTTAAGCGCATATCAAGTGCTTTGTATGTTACGCCGAAGCCGCCGTAACCTATTACTTCACCTATGTAGTATCGATTTTTTAAAATCGTTTTAGGATAGAGGTGAAACGCTTCCTTAGGCCTCGTTTTCTGCTCGGCACCGCAATACGGACAGATTGTTGTATTGCCTATATTTTTAAAACAAGATATACATAAATTGATGTTTTCCATTGGTGTCCCCCGTAAATACAAATAAGCCGTTATGTCAATTTACAATAGTATACATATGACTTTCCGCACCGCAAAGCGCAGAAAGTCATATGTTTGGTATCAGTTAATCATAAAGCTGTTTGATAAATCTCCCAATTCAATTACCGTTCCGCACGGCAAGTGTGTGGGAACGCCGTACTTCAGCCTTTGCCCGGTTTCGGCTACATATGTACCGTTTGAAGAGCAATCCGTAACCTCATAATCCTTAGTTTGATAATCATATTTCACCACGCAATGCTTGCGGCTTATACTGTTTGCGTTTTGACTGATAATAATATTACATTGTTTCGGATCTCGTCCCACAACAAGACCCTCTCCGGTATTATTGATAAATTGAGCTCCTGCCCACATTCCTTTAACGCCTACCAGCCCGACGTCAGCAGAATCTATCGGGTGCTCTTCTTTTTTTAAAGCTATAAATGCAAGTATCGACACAACTATAAGCGCAACGCAAAAAATAAGTTGTATATAATCCTGCACCGACATTTACAAATTTTCTGTTGATGCCAATTTCATCGTTCATTTCTTTGTTTAATGCATTAAATATGCAAACAAGCACAATATCTGCTATCACAGTATAACCGGCTGTTACAACAGCAAAAATATGCGGTGCACGAGTATCTTTTTTCTTTCCGAAAAATACAAATCCGATAATCGAAGAAGCTGTATCAAGCAGCATAGGTACCAAAAAGCAAAATATCGAAACAAGTATTATCGGTGCAATGCTGTCGGATACATCCGAGAGCACATCTGATAATTGGTCGGAAATTGCCTCAAACAAGCTAACATCAAACATATCGGCATATTCATTTGCAGTTTTTATCAGCTCCAAAAGATCGGTTTCCTTTGAAGCTAAGATGCCGATATCGACAGTTATAAAGCTGATAAAATAAGAAAACAGCATAAATATCGGTGCTATTGATGCTGCAAGTCCCAGTTTTCTCGCTCTAGTCCATTTCATTTCTTTTCCCCCATATTACTCAAGCCTGAACGCATTTTCCCCATCGGCAAGGCGGAATTCCGTACCGCGCGGATAGCTTACGGTCTGAGCAAAAGGAAGCCTTGTTCCGTCCGCAAGGAATGTGCCGTTTTTACTGTTATCCGTCACATTAAAGCTGTCGGTTGCCGCAATGTAGCATACCGTAACGTGAACACCGCTGATTTTAACAAGAGAATCAGCAAGCACAAAATTGCAGCGTTTCGGATCACGCCCTATTGTAAGCGGAAGACCGTCCTTCAAATCCGCCTCTGCCCCTCTGTAAGTACCGTTTGTCCAAACTATTTTTCCCACTGACGGAAGATATGACACAGTGCTGATGTCATCGCTTAAAGCAGGAGCATAACCGGTAAAATTATTGTTATGTAGCGGAGTTATAGTACCTTGTTTCATTATTTCTAAACGCTCAACCGGATTTGAAGAGTATTCAAGAGGAGTAACCAACCCGTATACGTCCGCATAAGCATTTATGCTCTGAAGAAAATAAACTGTAGCGACAATGTACCCCGCGCCGGCAAGGAATGAACCGAACAAAGCCCAAAGCACATATTCGGTTCCCGAATGCTTAACATTAACACCCGGATACCTATAAGCATTGTCCTCTAATCTGTCCATGCATGTTTTTATCCAAATAAGCGGAAATATACCGAGTGTAACAAGGCCGAGCAACCACGCAAAAATATAAAGCATCTGATTTTTGCCGTCAGCCTCGCATATTTTATTTACCTCCTTGCCGATGAAACAATAAATTACTATCCCGTATATTCCGAACGTAAGTATATTAAAGAGTATGAAAAGAAATATGTCTCTCTTTTTAATCATTTTTGTCACCCCTCATAATTCAGTCTTCCGACTTTTCTTTATCTGCTTTATTCTTTTCTTCCCATTTAAAAGAATCCGAACAAAACGGAACAAACACAAGTTCGCTCTCTCCCAGTGATATCACATCATACGCTTTAATTACTTTGGATTCGAGAATCACGTTGTCGTTCAGATAAGAAAGTTCTTTTGACTCACCGGGCTGAACCATAAAAATATTTGCCTTTGGCTCATAAAGAACTACCATATGCTTTTCCCTTGAAACCGTGCCGTCCTTTTTGAGACAAACATCCATATCGGATGCTCTGCCGATAAAATTTCGGCCTGCCGTAAGTCTGAAATCCTGACCATAATGCGCGCCCTTAGTGCAGACAAGCCAACCGACAACCGGCTCTCCGTTTTCGGAACCTATTGCCTTTTTAAATACTCCGATTGTCTTTGCATCATCGTCAAAATGAGTAACAGTTTTAAGCTTTTGCTGAATACCGTTGCCGCTTATGCTTTGAGTCGGAGTATAGCCTGCATTGCTTTCTTTTTGCGTCGGGATGTCATCATCCGGCTTCTTTTGTGAGATTGGTTGTGTAACGTTATCGGCTCCCGCAGAATCCATTCCGCTGCAATACGGACATACCGTGTACTGCTCCGAATCATAAAAGTGACCGTTTTCGCATCTTACTAATTTCATACTGAACACTCCTGTTTATTGTTTGTATTTGACAACGATTGCCGTTGTGTTGTCCTGATTGTTTTGTCGATTTTCCGTTGCTGTGTTTACAAGCATATGCGCCGCAAGCGGTATATTCTCAGAGCAAGAGCGAACTATCAGCTTTATCGCTTCGTCATTTAATATTCTGTACAGTCCGTCGCTGCACAAAACTATCAAATCTCCGTTCTCTAAGCTAAACGGCTCTTGATTTATATCCGCAAGTTCTACTCCGCCTATGCCTATATAGCTTATCAAGGCCTCCTTACTCGGATCGTTTCTAGCCTCTTCTTCGGTTATTTCACCGGCTTCCACTCGATTCTTCAACATCATATAATAATTGTGCTCTGCATTGACCTGTGCTATTTCATCGCCTCGGATAATATATATCCTGCTATCGCCCACCGATGCCCAATACAAATTATTTCCGTCAATAACAATCGATACAAGTGTAGCTCCGGATTCAATTGTCTTTCCGGTCTCATCTTTGATTCCGGCTACAAGCGCATCAACCTTTTTGATTTCTTCGCTGAAAAATGCAGGACAGTTTTCGACTTTTTGATTATAAAAATCATCAAATAAGGTATTCACAGTCAAATTGCTCGCAATTTCTCCTCCCTGCATACCGCCCATACCGTCTGATAAAACACAAATATTCTTACTTTCTTTCTGTTTATTCTTATCCGGTATTTTAACAGCGTCCTGCTGATATTTTCGTGTTCCTATGTGCGTAGAATATGCAACCCAGTATTCGGCAATATTTTCGGTAACCGCAGAATACACTTTATCTTCCGCAGCCGAGCTTAACAAAAACTCCGCATAATCATCCATCTGCTCTTCTCCTTACTTATCAATACTTAATCTAAACATATTTTTCGGATGAGACAAATAAAACGGTTCTTTTAATTCATATATCATATCCGGTTGCAGTCTTTTACCCGAGCAAAAAAATGTTCCGTTACTTGAATGGTCCTGTATAAACACCGTATGTCAGAATTATATATGAGGCTGCAATGGAGTCTGCTTATATTCAAATCACCGTCTATGCGAATGTCTGCCGACATTCCCCTACCGATTTTTATCTGACAATCGGGTTCTATTCTGTATTTTATTTCCCTCTGTGTTCCCTCAAAGCCTATTAAGAATATCGTTCCTTTACCGACAGCATTCTTTTTGAATTTGCCGGCTGACATCATATTGGTTATATTCCTTTTTCCGTCGAGCTTTTCGTCAGGCGGTCTGTCGATAACAGATGATTTTGAGGCGTCGGTCTTAACACCGCCGAGCACAGATAAATCCACGTCATTTAAAAAACTTACCATGTCCTTGTATCTGGCATGATAATCAAGTGCCAAGGCTCGGTTAACGGCGTCGGATGTTTTCTTTGATACACCTTGGCACAGGTCGCAAAGTGCCGCCATAGGTTTACCGCTGAGTCTGTCCATTGCATCCAGCGGCTTTACCCCACTCACAAGATAATAATAAGTTGCCGCGAGCCCGTAAACATCTGTCCAAGGGCCCTGATTTCCCTTTGAAGAATACTGCTCGGGCGGAGCAAACCCCGGTTTTAACAGCACCGACAGACTTTTATTTGCTCGGCTTGTAAAAAATCTCGCCGCACCGAAATCTATCAGCTTGTACGAACCGTTAGACGTTAAAAATATATTTTCCGGACTGATATCTCGATGCAATATATTAAACTTGTGCACGTCCATCAAAGCACTTCCCACGGTGACCAACATAATTGTCGCCATTTCCACCGGGATGCGGCCGCCGCTCTTTTGCATTTGAGCGCGCATATTACATCCATCAAGATATTCCATGGTAAAATATGCCGAATGATTTTCTTCAAAATAATCATTGACATTTACAATAGTCGGATCTCCGCGAAAAGTGTAAAGAGTTTTCGCTTCGTTTAAAAATCCTGATTTACAATGTTCAAAAAGTTCGGCGTTGTCCTCACTGCTCGGATACACGTTTCCCATTCCGTCCCTGACAGCAAGCTCTGACGGCATAAACTCTTTAACGGCACATTTTTCACCGGTTTCATTGTTTAACGCAAGATAAGTTACTCCAAAGCCTCCGACGCCCAAAACTCTTCCGATGATATAGCGATGATTTAGCACTGTCATCTGCCGCAGAGAAGCGTTATCGTCCGGCAAATCATTATATCGGTAATGACAAAACGGACAACAATCGGTGTTTTGCCTTTTCGCAAAACAATTGGGACAAAGATTAACCATATTACTCACCGACTCTATTCTTTAAACTCAATTGTAATTGTGCTGAGTCCGGCAAAAATTTTATCTCCGTTTTTCAGAAGCTGTGGAGCTTTTACCATTACGCCGTTCAAATATGTACCGTTTGTCGTCTCTAAATCATTCAGCACAAATTGACCGTTTTCTTCGCCGATACAGAAGTGCTGTCTTGACATTTTCATATCATCGAATACGACATCACAGATATTAGCTCTTCCGAATACTGCACTGCCCTTGATACTCATATCAATGGTTTTTGCAACATTGTTTGCCGATATCACCGTAAGTCTTAACGGCCTGCCCTCCGTCTTGTCATTGACGAAGTGTTTAATTTCTATATCGTTTTTATCAGAATTGATAAACAATTCCTTTATATACTTAACATTTCTGCGCTTCATCATAACGAGCATAATTACAATCAGTAAAATGACCGTAAGCGCAATTATAAACGCATACCAATAATTTCTTATAAATGCCGAGAAGGCGGAAATACCCACATTGCTTTTAAACACATATGTTTGCGGCAACGGATTTTTCTCTATCGAATTATCCGTTATTTCTTTACATATAAGTCTGTACTCGCATTTAACAATCTTCTTTTTCGGACAAACGGTAAGTAAATAACCATTGTCTGTTTTTTCATATATCACATCTGAAATCTCAACATTTTTTCCTTTTTTGGTATACAAGGAAAAATCGTCCTTTGTAGGCGATACATTTGCGGAATTTATAATATCCTCAGAAATCTCAAAAGTAATAGTATTATCTTTTTCGAAATCACCGGCTCGGATATTATTTCCGGAGCCGTTATGTCTGTCTTGCTCTTTGCAGCAAATGATATTTGCTCGCTCTGAATACCATTTACTTTTAAATACAGCAGCTGTGACAATCCATTGAAAACATTGCTGCCCGTATCAGCGTGTATTATATATTGCGACGCTGTCTCAGAATTCAAATCATCAAAAACTTCAACGGCGTTTTCCGTTGAATAAGAATACATTTTCCCGTGCGACTCAGCTACAAGAGAACGAAATATTCCTATATCTGAGGCAGACACTCTCCCGGTCTCGGCTCGCATAGCATATATCGGCATTGCAGACTTTCCGATTTTATCTTCAACTTCTTTTTGAGTGGTATCTCCGGTTTGGAAATCCTCACCGTCCGAAAAAACCACGGCATATTCCATATCTGCCATGGGACAATTATCCGATATATCCATTGCCTGTTTTATAGCTGCAAAAAACTTAGTGCCGCCCTGATTGTTTGACAGCGTCGACAACACCGATTTTATCTCGCCGGCATCGTTTGAGCCATCTAAAACGCAAGAGACATCTTTGCCGAACGTAATAAGATAAACCGTCGTATTTTCTCCCATGTTGTCGGCAAAATCAGCTATACACTCTTTGGCACTTGTAAAGTATTGGGCTTTCATTGAAGTTGACAAATCCAATAAAAAGAATACTCGTCTTGAATGTTTCGATTTGTCATACTTTTCCGCAGAGGATGCATTGACGGTCTTACCGTCAAAATTCAGAGTCACATCCTGACAATCAATATCCATATTATCCGTCTGCGCATTGACAACTATTTCGGGAAGATTTGCTCCGGCATAAGTTATCCGTATGCTTTCACCTTCAGCCGCAACACTTACGGCAAAGCCGAACAGCAATATCAAAGTCAAAATAAAACAGTTAACCCTCTTCATCCCATGTTCTCCCCTCTTTACAGTATGGGACAAATAAATACTTTGTTTGTCCTGCTTCTAAGACATCATCTTCACACAACTGTTGTACGCTGTTTACAACCATATTGTTAATGTGCGTTTCTCCGCCGCCCGGTACAAACGAGAAATTATTTGTCTTAGGGTCATAAACGATTGAAAAATGATTATCGCGGGAAATATAAGCATCATCAGTAAGTCTTATATCCATATTTTTTGCTCTACCGGCGAAATTTCTTCCGGAAAAAACCGATAAAGCTCTGCCCTTGTGAACCGCTTATACACATAAGCCATCCTACGACCGGTCTGTTATTTCCCGAAATGATTGATAATGAAACGGTTTTTTCGTCATCTCTTACGTTTTTCAAATATCGTTCGGTCAATTGATTTTCAAAAAGCATATCACATGCCGCATTTCCGGAAATAGTCATTCGATCGTCCATATCTCTGCGTTCTTTAAAAACATGCTCTCCCTTTTCAGCACAATAGGGGCACTCATCGTATTTATCGCTGTCAAAAAAATGCCCGTTTGTACACTTAACTATGTTCATCCGAAGCACCTCATTCAAACCTTATAAGAATAGCTGAATAATTATCCATATTCTTGTTCTTACCGGATTTTTTAACACGCTCAACCATCATGTCGAGCGCCTCACGAGACGAAGCACCTTTGCAGAGGCACTTTTCCATTTCTTTTTCAGTTATCCATTCCCAAAAGCCATCGCTGCAAAGCAAAAATGACATTCCTTTTTCTATATCTAAGGTATCGTCTATTTCATATTTGGGTGAGCTATCATCCCATTCGTTTCCCATAGCTCTCAGGAGCCTATTCCTATCCTCGTGATGACGTATATCCTTTTCTCTTATTTCACCCGCCAAGGCAAGCATTTGCGGGACGCTGTGATCGATCGTTCTTTTTTGTATTTTGCCGTTCTTTACCACATAAAGTCTTGAATCGCCTATATGTCCGTATTTCGCCGTAGTACCGTCGATATACAGAACAACCAAGGTTGTCTTCATTTTCCCGTTGCTGTTGCTTTTTTTCTGCTCATCCAAAAGACGCTTCTGAGACATAACAAAACAATTGTCAAGGAACTTTTCATCCTTTACGTTATTGTCATTCAGCATGGATTTTACATTTTCGACTACAAGACAAGAGGCTACCTCGCCTTTACCGTGACCTCCCAAGCCATCAGCCAAGACAAATATTTTTTTATCTCCCGCCTCGGAAAAGCCTATGTAATCCTCGTTATGCTCTCTGTCTCCCTTATCGGTAAAATATGCGTAATCCATCCTGCACATATACAATCGTCTCCTCGTACACGGAAAAATTTTTAGCACAAATCAATAATCCGTATAAAACTTATTTCATAAAATTATAGCACTTGTAAAACTGCCTATCTATTCTCTGTTTGAGTACAAAACAGACTTTAAATCAACACAAAATCCGCTGTATATACAAAAAAAGACACCTAAAGGGTGTCTTTAACAGAAAGCTTTTTATTACACATCTAACAGAGCAAAAGAAGTCGAGACTAACAGAGTGTTCATAAGGTGGTTTTGTATCAACACAGCTTTTTAAACAATACATTGAACCCATCAGATATGCGTCTGCATTATCTGAGGGGTTCATCTTAAAATGTATAATTTGAAGTGCTCTGTAAAGCTTATTATGCCTAAGTCAAGAAAGTGTACAAGACTGTCGCCTTGTGAGGTTTATTGACAAAACATATTGGTTTTTGTAAAAACAAAGACTTGCTTCTAAGCACTCAGACTTTTTTAGGGCCGTACTGATTATCGGGGGCGCTGCCGGTAAGCATGTATACGAGAATAAATATGTAGCCGACAACCGGGATGAGCCCCATCAATATATACGTGCCGCTCTTGCCTATGTCGTGAAGTCGGCGCACCATAAGAGACAGCGACGGCAGTAACACTGCAAGGCCATACAGCATCATCAAAATATAAAATATCGCGCCGGCACCCATATACGCTATACTCATATCGCCGTAAGCATCATACGCTGCCAAGGAAGAGCCTCCGGAAATCGCAAACAATATGCCCAAAGCCATATAAACAATATTATTGAACAGGTAAACCCACCAATATTCGCTTCTTGTAGCTCTGCCGCTGAAATTCACATAGTTTTTAAAAAACAACTTTACCGCCTCGCCGAATCCGATTTTGCGTGTCGGCATATATACGGGCGCGCCGTAAGTATTCTGTCCGTTTCCAAAATTCTGTGGTGCTCCGTAAGGCGGTGCGCTCTGCCCACTCCCGAAATTCTGCGGTGCTACGTAAGGCGGTGCGCTCTGTCCATTCCCGAAATTCTGCGGTGCTCCGTAAGGCGGTGCGCTCTGCTGAGGAGCCGAAGCAGGCTCAGCCTTGGCTCCGCAATTAGGGCAATACTGCCCGTTAAAATCCGTTCCACAATTTTTACATATCATAAAAATGCCCCCTGTTATATTATTTGGCATTTCCATTTTATAATATTTTTCACAAAATATCAACTATTTTTGTAATGCTAGACATTATTGCCGTCCATGGCCGTTTAATTCTTTTTCAATGCAAATTTCGGCTTAGTCTCGTTTAGAACAATGCCGACAAATATAATCACGAAACCGACGGCTGTTTGCAGCGTCGGCCTCTCATGATAAAAAATCATTGAAAAAAGTATTCCGAATATCGATTCCAAGCAAAGTATAAGCGAAGAGCTTGACGCGGTTGTATGCTTTATACCCATATTCATAAATACAAAGCAAAGTGCGGTTACAAATACGGTAACATATACAAGCGATAACACCGAGCCCGTAGATATATGCTTTGGGAAGCTTTCGCTCAAGATAAAGAAAATAAAACAGATAAAAAATGCGGTAAAGAACTGTATAATCGTATGAAGAATAACGTCGAGATCACTGCACCATTTTTCAACCGCCACAATCTGAAGCGCATAAAATATACCGCATATCAGCGTAAATCCCTCACCGAGAAATGAAAATGACATTTTCCCGTCAAGGCAGACAAGGCCTATGCCCGTTATACAAATCGCCGCGGCAATGAAATTACATACATCGGGCCGTTTTTTGCTGACGGCCCAGCTTAAAAACGGCACTATAACGCAATAAACCGTGGTCAAAAACGCATTGGTTCCTGGCGTTGTGTGCTTAAGACCTATTGTTTGGAATATGTACGCAAAGCCCAAAAACGCTCCGGTAATCGCACCTGTCCAAAGGTATTTCAAATTAAACAATTTCCATTTTTTAAAAAACACAATGCTCAAAAGTATTGCCGAGAAAAGGAATCTTACACACAGCAAAAAATACACCGGCAATTCATCCAGAGTGTTTTTTAATATAAAGAAAGAGCTGCCCCATATAACGGCGCTCGAAAAAAGCATAAGCTTCGCGGCAACAGTGCGTTTTGTTTCAGTTTTCATCTAAAAGCTCCGTAAACGTATTTATGTAAAAATCGGCTCGATTTTTAATTTCCGCCATTTGTTTTTCGGCTGAAGCGTCGTAAACTCCGACCGTTTTAAATCCGCCGCAGGAAGCGGATTTTATACCTGTCAGGCTGTCCTCAAACACTACCGTATTTTTCGGTACAGCACCTATTTTTTCGCACTCTCTCAAATATATGTCGGGGAATTCCTTGCCTCGCGACACTTCGTCTATTGATGTGGTAGCCTTAAAAAGCCGTAGAATGCCGAGCCTTTCAAGACACGGCATATAAAGCTCATTCGAGAGAGCCGTTGCCACGCCGAGCGTTTTACCCATACCGCTCAAGTAGCGCAAAAAATCAGCCGCACCGTTTTTAAGCGGCACGGTAGATTCATATTGATTCTTCGACAAACGAGTCCACATATCTGCAATCTCTTCTTTTCACGACGCCTTCAAGCCGAAACCTCTCAACCGTGTATGCGGCTCCGTCACAAAGGCTCATATGATTCACGTTAAAGAGATAATCCGAGGGTGCTTTGATGTTAAAGTCGCCGAGAACCTTAACGTAAATATCATCCCAAAGTCCCATGGAGTCAAGAAGCGTTCCGTCAAGGTCAAAGATATAACCTTCAAAAGAAAATATATCCATCAGTATTTGATCTCCGGTGCAAATTTTCTGCGATAAGTCTTTCTTCGGCGCACCTCAGAGCGGTCTATTGACGTATAGCTGTCGCTGATGCTCCCGTAAGAATCAATCGCATATATTTTTATATTATACACTCCCGGAGCCTTAGAGTAAACAGGAAGTTTGACTTTATCAGCCATAGAGGAGATACCCTTATAAAAATCCGAGAAATAATCATACCGCGTTCCGTCGCTGTAAAAGACCGCATAGCTGTGAACAAAATCGTCGCTTTCGCCCTTGTCAAAGCATAGATATGTATTCCCGTTTTCATCATGTTCCGTATGGCCGTAGGCGTTCGGCATAACGGGTAAGCTGTTATGCTTTCTTTTGAAAATAAAATCGGCTTTCGTGACAGCGTACGGTATTTTGACGCTCATATTCGGTTTTTCCTCCTTGCCGAGTCGGAAATTCATACGCCTTACGGTTATGCTCTCTTCTTCGAAATCAAGCAAATAGCCCATTGGGAACATATATGCGTCCGGCGGCACGGAGCCGTTAACCTTTCCCTTTTCGAGTTCAACATATGACGTAGACTGCGTCCCGAACGCGGTAAAGGCACCCTGCCAGATACTTCTCTCATCAAGAAGCGAATAGTGGAGATGGCCTGCGAAATTTATCAAATTAGGATATTGAGAAAACAAGTCGAAAAGGCCCTTGTCTCCCCAATCGTCGCTGCCGTACACCGTATTTTCGGCACAATTATGCGTCGTGACAAAAATCGGCCTGTCGCCGCATTCTTTTTTTGCAAGTTCAATTTCGATTTTGAGGTACGGCAAAATTTTTCTGTAGCCGTCGGACATTTTTTCGCAATCGGGCGATACGCCGATAAAGTGAAAGCCGTTTACCGTATAGTGAGTAAACGGCGAAGAACCGATCTTTTTTGTGAAAAGCCGCCTGCAATTTTCCGATGTCCTTAAGCCGTAATAGTCGTGATTGCCCATAATGCTTTGAATAATCGGAATTTTTTCGCCGAAAACACCCTTAAACGCGGCTTTATATGTATCGTATGCAAAGCCGCTCGCCATATTGCCTATATCGCCTGCAAATATAATCATATTACAGCCCTGTTTTTTGAGTACGGAAAGCGATAAGACAAGATTATTTCGGAACGTCGTCTCGTTTTTTCTGCGAACAGGGCTGAGCTGGGAATCGGAAATTATGCCGATCCTCAGCCTTTCGTTAATATTAAAGGTTTTTCGTTCAAATTTAAACTCCATTTTTGATTGCCTTTCTTTTTATGACAAGCTCAGATAATATTTTTTCTTTCTTAACGCCGCTGAAATCATAAAAACAAATCGGTATAAGCGAGAGCAAAAAGCCGATCCCGGGAATTACGGTAACAAGAGAGAAAAGACCCGTAACGGTGGAGGCACTCTGTACAGCCGGCACACCCGCCGCGGACGGCTCGATAAAATGAAACAAAGTAAGTGCCGCAGAAAGTCCTATAAAGCCTACTGCATTGTTGAATTTAGTGACGAAGGAGTTGAGCGAAAAGCACACGCCCTCCATTCTCTCTCCGGTCTTCCATTCGAGGTAATCAAGGCTGTCGCCTACCATCGGGTACGGAAGAACGTTATACGAGCCGAGAGAGAGACCGCCGATTGTCATAAACGGCAATGCGAAATATATGTTTATCTTGCCGAGCAGGAATGCGGCGGTAAGGCTTACGCCTCCCGTAACGGCAGCTATTACGCAGGTCGTTTTATAGCCGAGCTTTTTATAGATAACAGGCGTAAGTAAAATGCCCGCAAACATACCGCTGCCGACCACAAGATACAGGAGCAGCAAAACCGTGCCGGAGTTAAGCCCCGGAATATTTATTACATAAGTCGCTATATACAATGCCGCCGGCATAATAAGGTAACGAGGCGACGCTGCCATCGACATAAGAAGTGCCATCATCATGGGCTTATTTTTGCCCGCAGCCTTTATCATATCGCGCACGGCAATTTTCGGTATGAGTGGAAAAACGCTCTTTTGAGTTTTTGAACAGCGTTAAGTAAGCCGCCGATGTTATTATACCCACAAATATCGACATTGCAAAGTAAACATATTTTTCCGGAATAAAAGATTGGAATATCGTAAGCAATCCCACCGGGAGCAAGCTACCTACCGAACCTACCGTAAACGTAGAACGACAGAAGCGAGGCTCTCGTCGCTGTTCGGCGTAGCGACACTCATAAGCCCCATGGCAGGCACATCGGTAAGCGTATATGCCATACCGAAAATTATGTAAGAAACGGCGGCAAATATCATTTTAAACATTGTAGGCGCTCCGGTCAAGGGCATAAACAGTACTATGGTGGTGACAAGCATCAAAAACGAACCTATCAAAACATAAGGCCTCATTTTACCGTATTTCGTGCTTGTTCTGTCTACTATTACACCCATCATAGGGTCGTTTAAGGCATCCCAGGCCCTTGCGACTATCATAAGCATCATGACGAAAGCCGACGGAATTATAAGTATGTCGGTAAAAAAATACATAAGGTACGATTGGGTTATGCCGGCTACCATATAGCTGCCGACTGCCGCAAATCCGTAGGAGGCTTTTTCCTTTTTAGAGATGTATTTTTCCATATTTTCTCCTTTTTTTGCAGTTCATCTTTATTTTTTATTTTATAAAAAAATTATATTCGTCGAAAACACGTTGTAACAATCAAGACTTCGTTAAATCTTTGTAAACTTGTGTAAAAGCTTTGCTTTGTAACACATTGAATAAGCCGACATAAGATGTTATTGAAGCTATGGTCGGCGGGATTAGGGCATCGGTTTTTCCCGTCGGCTGTAAAATCGGCGATTTAAAGGCAAAACCACATTCGGTCGCCGAAATAATTACAGGAGGGATTTTTATGGCAGAAACAAAATCATGCTGTAACGACAAGGTGTCCGGCAAAATTCGCGAAGCCGTGTGCATAGACACTAACCGAGTTTACGACTCTTGTGCGGATAAGGATTGTCTTGCGGACTTGAGGGTGTATTTTCCGCCGCAGTACCAGCAAACAATAGACAGGGCGACTAATGTAAGATGCAGGGGCTGTGAGATACTTAACGTCTTTATCGACGTGGAGAGAGTACCGTTTAACCGCGGCTTTTACTCGGTTGACATCACATTTTTCTTCAAGGTAACGCTTGACGCATATTCCGTTGCGGCGGCTCCGCCCGAAACGGTGTGCGGATTTACCACATTTTCAAAAAAATGCATACTCTACGGCAGCGAGGGCAAAGTAAGGGTATACTCCTCAGAGTTCCGTGCGGACTCGGGCGACAGACAAATCATTCCGCAAAACACAAATCCGAGAGCAAAAATACAGGTCGCCGACCCTATTTGCCTTGAAGCAAGGCTCTGCCGCCCGTGCGACTGCTGCGACTGTCTCGGTGACTCGTGCATTCCTGTCCCGTCCTGCGTGAAATGCGCGTTCGGCGACGAATTCCCGGACGATTTCGGCCACCGTCCCGTCGAAAAAGCCGTTGCGGTTACAATAGGTATTTTCACGATAGTTCAGCTTGAGCGCGACGTCCAAATGCTGATACCGGCATACGACTTCTGCATACCCGATAAGGAATGCAGCTGTGACACAGACGATCCGTGCGAGGCCTTCAGGAAAATACAGTTCCCCGTGGACGAATTTTTCCCGCCCAACGAGACTAAGCTTCAGACCGGCGTAAGCACCGCGACGTGCTGCGGATGTGAACGCAGCGAATAGGCAAAACAAAGAAGCCGAGCCTATACGGTTCGGCTTCCTTGACTTTTTAGATTTGTAATGCTAAAATTCCATTGTTATAAATATGATGTATTTTTCGTGTAAAGAGGGAAAAGCTGTGAACGTATACGATTTTGACAACACCATATATGACGGTGAGAGCGGATTTGACATTTTTATGTTCTATCTTAAAAAGGATCCGAAAGAAATTGCCAAGCTCATACCGCGTTTCGGCGAGGCGTTCATACGCTACAAACGAGGTGCAATAAAAACCGACGAGGTTATCGAACAATACGGCGATATGCTCACCGACTACTGCGTGAAAATCAAGGACATTCACAAGGACATCACAGAGTTTTGGGACGAGCACGAAAAGAAAATCAAAAACTTCTATGCCAAGATTCAAGCTCCCGACGACGTAATAGTTTCGGCCTGCCCCGAAATCATACTTGGGGAAATATGCAAAAGAATCGGCGTAAAAAACTACATCGGCAGCGTTGTGGATATGGAAAACGGAATCATAGAGCGTGTTTGCTACAAGGAAAACAAGATAGCGGCATTTAAAAGCATTTACGGCGACATGCCTATTGACAGTTTCTACACCGATTCCATGAGTGACAAACCGATGATGGACCTCGCAAATAACGCTTATTTGGTTTCGGGCGACCACATTGAGCTTGTAAAGAATGACGGCGTATGGTTGAGCGAGCCGAAAACGGGCTTGTTCAAATAATAAGTTAAGCAAAAAGCAGTAAATCAGCTTTGATTTACTGCTTTTTATGTTTTTACATACATTGACACTATATAACGCTTGATTTTTTCGAGATAATCAATATCGACAAGGGCGTCCAGCCGCGTTCCGTTCTCCTTATAGCTTTCGGAATACACGACTCCCGTTTTTCGAATTTCTCCGAGGATATGTCCCTCGCTGAACGGGACTAACAATATCGCTCTCGCCTTGGTTTTCGGCAGCGAGTCCTCAATAACCTCAAGAAGCCTGTCGATCCCCTCGTTTTTAACTGCGCTTATCATAACGGTTTTGCCGATTACCGGCATATCATATGCGTTTTGGAGCTTGTCGCACTTATTCATTACCGATATAACCGGTATATTATCCGCTCCGAGCTCCTTTAAGACGGACGATGTAACGCTCAGATGCTCGGCACACTCGTCGCTTGACGCATCACAGACGTTTAGTATAAGGTCGGCGTTTTTTGCCTCTTCGAGAGTTGATTTGAAAGCGTCGACAAGCTGATGCGGCAAACGCCTTACAAGCCCTACCGTATCAACGAGCATAACCTCTCGCTTTGACGGCAGCGTAAGCCTTCTTGCAGTCGGGTCGAGCGTAGCAAAAAGCTTGTCCTCCGACAGCACACCCGCACTTGTAAGAGTGTTCATAAGAGTCGATTTTCCGGCATTGGTGTAACCGACTATGGCAACGGTGATTACACCGTCTTTTTTTCGCCTTGAACGAATGAGGTCGCGTCGCTTTTCAACCCTCTTAAGTTCCTCGGACAACGAATGTATTCTGCGTCTTATATGGCGTTTATCGCTCTCGAGCTTGCTCTCGCCCGGACCTCTTGTGCCGATTCCGCCGCCGAGACGCGACATACTCTTGCCTCTGCCCGACAAAAACGGAAGCGAATATTTAAGCTGTGCCAGCTCCACCTGCAATTTACCCTCGCTCGACCTTGCCCTTGCGGCAAAAATATCGAGTATGAGCATGGTTCTGTCAACAACTCTTGTATCGGTTTTTGTCTCTATATTGTTAATTTGCGACGGTGTAAGCTCGCTGTCGGCTATTATAAGGTCTATATCGTTATTCCGACAAAAGGCGGCAACCTCCGACATTCTTCCGCTGCCGATATATGTTGCCGGCGACGGAGCTTCGAGCTTTTGTATCACCGTTCCGATTATCTCGGCTCCCGCGGTTTCCGAGAGAAGAGCCAATTCCTCCATAGATATCTCAGCGTTGTATTCGCCCGTGTCCACACCTATCAAAAGTGCTCTTTCGGGACTTTGACTGTTTTCATAAAACTCCATAATTCGCCTTTACCGTTTGTTCTGATTTAAAAATGACAGCGCCTTTATAAATCCGGCGTTGCACTTCGCATAATAATACTTATAAGAATTGCAGTAGTAATTTTTGCCTATAATACCGTTTTCCGTGGCTCTGTCGCGGCGGCAGCCGTTGCGGCAAACACAATAGAACGGACACGCTTTGCATTCGTCGGGAACATTTTGCGAATCCTTTATAAATTTAACCGCGGTTTCGCTGTTTCGCATTTCCTCAAACGTATTTTTTGCCTATTTCGCCTATCTTATATCCGTCGAGCACATAAAAATCGCACGGGTACACACTCTTGTCGGCCTCAACAACATACTGAATGTTACAGCAGCCGAACGCGCTGCACATTTCGGGAGGTCTGCCGAGCATCACGGACAGCTGATTGTCTATATGGCGTATGCTTATGTAATTTCCCTTCAAAAGGTCGGAAAGCCAAAGATTAAATATCTTTACGAGGAACTCGGCATAGTCCTTGGGCGACAGGCTGTATGCGCTCTCACCGCGTTCCGATGAAAACGGCTCAAGGCACGGAATAAACTGCAAATATCTGAAGCCCTGCTTTTTCAAAAAATTATATATTTTCTCGGCGGAGCGTGCATTTTTGCCCGTAACGACCGAGAGCACATTATACGCCGCCCCTTGACGATCCAAAGCATCCGCCGCCTTTATTACCCTGTTAAATGTACCCTTGCCGCTCACATCGACGCGGTTGAGGTCGTTTATCTGTGCCGGGCCGTCAAGCGACAAACCTACAAGATAGTTGTTCTTTTTAAAGAATTTAGCCCAGTCGTCATCAATCAAAAGGCCGTTGGTCTGTATGCTGTGGTGGAATATGAGCCCTTTTTTGCATATTTCTTTTCGATTTCCGCAAAGCCCTTGTAAAAATCAAGTCCCGCAAGCGTAGGCTCTCCGCCCTGAAACAAAAACGTACAGCTGCCACTTGCGTATTCCGCGGCACTTTTAATTATCTCCTCGGCGTCTGACAGCGACATCATACCGCAAAAAGCAGTTTCGCGGCAATTTGCCTCATCCTTATAAAAGCAGTATTTGCAATTCATATTGCACGCCGAAGAAGCCGGCTTTAAAAGAACACTTACATGTGGCATTTTCTACCTCCGCAGCTTTATGTAATATTTATTATATTAGCACACTCGTCTCGGAAACTCAAATTTTTCTCTCCGTGATGACAAAACAATCAGTATGTGATATTATGACATAAAAATAAAAAAGGAGCTGTAAAATGAGTAGGATTATAAATAAGCTGATTCGTAAAATCAGCGGCAGCGAGCTTGCGCAAAAGCAAAATGCGAGCATAATAAAAAACGGCAAGCCGAATGAGAAAATAATCCCGTTTTTGCGACAGGCAGCGGCGGACGGCTGCGTATTGCTGAAAAACAACGGGGCTTTACCCATAAACGGCAAGGATAATGTCGCGCTGTTCGGCAGAGTGCAAAACGACAGCTTTTTTGTCGGCAACGGCTCGGGCGGAGACGTATGCGCGCCTTATAAAATCAGCTTTGCCGACGGCATAGAAAAAAACGGAAAAATACATATAAACGAAGATCTCAGAAAAATTTATAATGATTGGTGCGGCAAGCGCAAAAACATACCGGATCCGGGGTTTTGGGGACATTGGCCGAGATTTTATCCGGAAATGCCGCTTAAAGACAACATTGTAAAAAGTGCATCCGAAAAGAGCAATAAGGCCGTGGTATTCATAGGCAGAAGCGCCGGAGAGGATCGCGAAAACGTTCTCGAAAAGGGCAGCTATTACCTCACGGACAGGGAAAAGGAAATGCTTGACCTTGTCACGGCTTATTTTGACGACGTCATTTTGGTTCTCAATATAGGCAGTCTTATTGATTTTGAAGAGATAGATGCATATAAGGATAAAATAAACTCGATACTTATAGCTTGGCAAGGCGGGATGGAGAGCGGAAACGCGCTTTCGGATATACTCTCCGGTGAAGTCACTCCGAGCGGAAAGCTCAGCGATACAATTGCAAAACGATATGAGGACTACCCGAGCAGCGGCAGCTTCGGCGCAAAGGAATACAACAACTATGTTGAGGACATCTTTGTGGGTTACCGCTATTTTGAAACCTTCGCCCCCGAAAAGGTGCTGTATGAATTCGGATTCGGTCTGTCTTATACAAATTTTAAAATCGAAACGGAAAAAGCGAACTATTCCGAAGGCAAAACAGAATTCAATGTTAAGGTGACGAATATCGGCTCGGTGCCCGGCAGAGAGACGGTTCAATTTTATGTTTCCGCTCCGAACGGCAAGCTCGGAAAAGCAAAAAAATCACTCGTTGCTTTTCACAAAACAGAGCTTTTGTCCCCCGGCGACTGTGAAACCTTCGTAACGGTGATTTCAAATGACAGCTTTGCTTCTTACGACGACTCCGGCAAGGCCGGACACAAGAGCTGCTATGTACTCGAAAGCGGAATTTACGATTTTTATGTAGGCAACAGCGTGCGAAACTGTGAAAAGGCGTATAGCTTTACACTTGAAAGCACAGTTGTAACCGCCGAACTATCCGAAGTTATGGCGGTCAGTGAAAACCGCGCGTTTGAACGCTTTGCCGCTGTTTGCGACGGCGACAAAATCGCTCTGTCAAAGGGAAAAGTGCCTGTTCGCACCGTTAGTCTGAAAAATCGAATACTCTCTTCTCTGCCGGACGGAAAAGAAATCAGCGGTGACAAAGGCTATAAGCTCTCCGATGTAAAGGCAGGTAAAGTAAAGCTGCAAGACTTTACAGCTCAACTTTCACTCGACGAGCTCGAAGCAATCTCTCGAGGCGAGGGACCTATGAACAGTTCACTCGGAGCAAAGGGTAACGCGGGTGCTTTCGGCGGCGTTTTAAAGTCGCTCAGGGAAAAGGGAATCCCCCCGATAATCACCACCGACGGTCCGTCCGGAATAAGACTTCTTTCCGCCTGTTCGCTGATGCCCTGCGGTACGGCGATAGCGTGTTCTTGGGACGAAAGTCTCACCGAGAAATTATTCACGGAAATGGGCAAAGAGATGATAAAAAAGGGCAGCGACGTGCTGTTGGCACCGGGTATGAATATACATAGGAACGTGCTATGCGGCAGAAACTTCGAATACTATTCCGAGGACCCGTACCTCACGGGTAAAACCGCTGCGGCAACGGTCAGGGGCATACAGAAAAACGGCGTTTCGGCGTGTCCGAAGCACTTTGCCGGCAACAATCAGGAATATAACCGCAATCACACCGATGACATAGTGTCCGAAAGGGCACTTCGCGAAATCTATCTCAAGGGCTTTGAAATATGCGTTAAGGAGTCGTCTCCGCACTGCATTATGACAAGCTACAACAAGATAAACGGCGTTTGGAGCCACTACAATTATGAGCTTTGTACCACCGTTTTGCGTGACGAATGGCACTTCGGCGGTATGGTTATGACAGACTGGTGGATGCGCTACGCTCCGTCACCCGAATTTCCGCAGATGAGAGACAATGCATATCGCGTCAGAGCGCAGGTTGACGTGCTTATGCCCGGATTTAAAACCGCTGTCAGCAAGAGCGGAGGAAACGACGGCTCTCTGCTTGAAACATACGGTCAAAAGGACGGAATAGCCTTAGGAGAACTGCAGAGAACCGCAAACAACGTTCTTCGCTTTATTCTCTCAACCGACAAAAAGCTAAACTGAATAAAATCCGTATAACATATAAAAAGACTGCCTTTATGCCGTGTGACGTACGTAATCACATTTGATAAATGCAGTCTTTTTTATTTATTCGCCGAGTCCTTTATGAGATATAATACCTTGCCTGCGCATTCCAAAGCTCGCTGTATTTGCCGCCTGCACCCAAAAGCTCGCGATGCGTTCCGTGCTCGACAAGCCGCGCGTTGTCAAACACGGCGATTTTATCGCAGAAGGCGCAGCTTGAAAGCCTGTGAGAAATATAAATCGCCGTTTTATTTTGAACAAAGGAATTGAAACGGCTGTATATCTCGTTTTCCGCAATGGGGTCGAGTGCAGCCGTAGGCTCATCCAAAATAACGACGGGAGCGTCCTTATACAGTGCCCTCGCAAGAGCAAGCTTTTGCGCCTCACCACCCGATATTTCAACGCCTGTTTCGTCCAAATCCTTATAAAGATATGTGTTTTCCTTATCCGCCAAGCGTTCGGCTCTGTCCTTAATATTTGCATTTTCGAGGCAAGCATAAAATCTGTCGCTGTCGAAATCGGAGCTTGCGCAAATATTATCCTTAAGTGATACAGAAAATATTTTAAAATCCTGAAAGACCACGGAATAAAGACCTGTATGCTCTCTCGTGTGTATTCCTTAATATCGGTGCCGTTAATCAGAATTTCGCCGTCCGTCACATCATAAAGGCGGCACATAAGCTTGATAAAGGTGGTTTTACCGCTGCCGTTTCTGCCGACAACGGCAAGATGCTCGCCGTTTTCTATTTTGAGATTGACATTTCGGAGAGCGTAATTTTCGGCGGACGGATATTTAAATGAAACATTTTTGAATTCAAGCTCGAAGCCTGCGGATAAATCCAGCTTCTTTCGCCGTAGGTCATTTCGTCATTCGTATTTACAATCTCGAAATAATAATTGACGAGCGGCACCATTTCGGCGGTCTTGCCAAAGGTTACCGCCATTTTCATTATGCCCGCAATAATCTGCATAAACGCTCCGCAATAAAGCACAAGCGAACCTATTCCGAAGAGTCCGTACAAGCCCTTGGTGCCGATAAAAAGATAAATTCCGAAGCCGACAAGCGCACCTAAAATCGCAACGAACGAGCTTTGCCTGGCCGTATTCATTGAAGCTTTTTTCAAAACCCTTTCGCCGTCTGTCAAAAGCTTGTCCGTAGCGGTGTGCTTTATTAGAGTCTGCTCGTTATAAACGCGGATTTCCTTGCCCGTATTGTAATCCGAAAACATGTTGAGAAAATAATAAAAAATTCTGTCAAGGCGCGAATACTCGTCGCTCGCCTTAAACCAAGCCTTGTTCATTCTGACCGCTACCACAAGAATAATAACCGCCATAACGGCTATTGCGCCGAAAATCGTAAGCAAAAATGCGGGACGTTCAAAAAACGAGGTGCCGGTTTTCTCAAAGCCGATTTTGAGCAGCGGAATTATTATAACAACGGATATAACCAGCGTAAGCGCACCCGATATAAAATCACGCATCATCCATGTAAACTGTACAAATGAGGAAAAAGACCCTGTCCTGAGCCTCCGAATGCTTGTGAACAAGCTCCTTAAATTCACTGTTTTCAAGACGTTGATACTCAATGCGAAACAGCTTTGACGAAATTTCGCGAAGCTCCTTGTTGTACATCAGCGAGCGATAAACAAACTGCATTTCGCCGAGAAAGCAGTTGACGAAAAACAATACGGCGTTAATACCGACAGCCGAGCCGATATAGAGTGTGAGACTTTTCATGCCTGCTCCGCCGTCGAGCAAATCTATGATTTTTGATGTGAACCAAATGTTGATAAACGGCATAACAGCCGTAACAAACGCAACAGTAACGGCGGTGGGAATAAGGCGTTTTTCGAGACGGTTCATTTCACGGAACGCCGCAAAAACGGTTTTTACTCTGTTCATACGGTCTCTCCCCCGTTCTCTTTATAATAGTAGCTTTGGACTTGGTACATTCTGTAATATAAGCCTTTGAGAGCCATCAGCTCATCATGCGTACCGCTCTCGGCAGTTTTCCCGTCCTTAACAAGCAAAATCCTGTCGCAAAAGCGCGTCGACGAGAGGCGGTGCGAAATAAAAAACGATATTTTGCCGCTTGTCATCTCGTTGTATTTCAAGTACAGCTCGTTTTCCGCAATGGGGTCGAGTGCCGCCGTGGGCTCGTCCAAAATCAAAACAGGTGCATTTTTGTATATTGCTTTTGCGAGGAGCAGCTTTTGCTTTTCACCGCCGGAGAAATCAGCCGCGTCCTTATACACGTCCTTTATCATATAGGTTTTTTCCTTTAGCGGCAGACTGTTGATTTTTTCGGAAATACCCGCTTTATCAAATGCGGCAAAAAGCTTTTTTCTGTCATAGTCCGAGGCAGTACAAATATTTTCCGCAATTGTCATCGGCATAAAATAATAGTCCTGAAAAACTGCGGAAAAGAGGTTAAAATAGCTGTCGTTTGAAAAATCACGACTGCTTTTTCCGTTAATCAAAATCTCACCGGAAGTGGGATAATATAAGCCGCAAAGCAGCTTAACGGCGGTCGTTTTGCCTGCTCCGTTTTCGCCGACTATGGCTATGTTTTCACCCCTGTTCACCTTAAATGACATATTACAAACCGTGCTTTTTTCGGCGGACGGATATGTAAAAGAAACGTTCTTAAATTCAATTGAAGCGACATCGTCAAAATCAATGTCGGGTCTGTTTTGACCCTCCTCCTCGCTTTCGACAAATTCACGAAAGGCTGCGCAATCGTTACAGCAACGCTCAAGATTCGAATACTGATACACGGCATTCATTATCCAATTTGAAAAGCCCGTTATAATGCCGAAATAAAAAATGAAATCCGAAACAGACAGCCTACCGCCGCATACAAGATATGAGAGATATGCATAGGCAACAAGCTCGCGTATGAGATTTAAAAGTGCTCTCAGTCCTCCGATTCTGATATTTTGGCGCATAAATTTTTGATTGATTTTTTCAAGGTCGCAGATTATTTTTGCAATGGCAAACAGGAAATAATCCGTAAAGCCGTACAATCTTATATCCTTAGCCGCAGAAAAATCACGGCAAAGATTATAGTAATAATCATAGCGAACAAATATTTTGCTTCGCTCGTTCTTGGTTTTCTTTTCCTTACCGTTCAAAAAGCCGAGCAAGAAACTCCGCCGCACAGGTGGCAAAAATAATCAATATCATAATAATGTTGATTTTATAAATCAGCGCAAGAGATGCCGCAACGCCTACAACACATACGCAAAATTGATTGCACGAATCGAGAAAATCCGACGAACCCGAATAATAGCTGCGGTAAAACTCCATTGCTCTCTTATTCTTTTCTCTGCCGCCCGGGCTTTCGATATTTGTATAATCGGTGTTCAAATTCTTATTGAAAGCAAGCACCGCATAGCGCATACGAATAATACGCGCGCTGCCGTTTAAGAGCTCCTGCATAAACGGCGAAAGCCAAGTAGTCAGCACAACGAGCACGCTCAAAAGCCCCACGACAAGCGTAAGTCTGCCTACCGTTGCGCCCTCGTTTATGCAATCGATCATAGCCTTTGGTATATAAGAAGTGACAATCGGCTGAAACACAAGCGCCGGTATGCGTATAAGAAAATACACAAGGCTTTTCCTATCCCATTTAAGCCAATTCGACAGCATATATTTTATGTTATCTCTCATTATTTTATCCTCCGTAAACGCCTGTGCAAAAGCCCCTCACGCGACATACCGCGAAATCGGCATAATTGAATATTACATTAGCCGCATATAAAAGTCAATAAAAAAATTTGGGATATATCCCACACGATATATCCCAAATTCCTATACGATTTAACTATCATTGACAAAAAGGCGGTAGTTATGAAAATTAAAGATGCTGTTGCTCAAAGAATAATCGATTTATGTAAGGAAAAGAACATTGCCATAAATGCGCTCGGCAACATAAGCGGCGTAAATCCGTCCACGATTTACAGCATACTGAACACAAAAAGTCAAAATCCCGGCGTTGTAACGCTGCAAAAAATATGCGACGGCTTGGAAATATCAATACGGGATTTTTTTGACGTTGAGCTTTTTGACGACATTGAGCAGGAAATAATATAAAAGCGAACAGCCTGCATCTGCCGGCGGTCCGTTACGTAAGCTTATTCATATCGTCCGGCATAGGTGCGGTAAATTCCATAATTTTCTCGGTAACGGGGTGTGTAAAGCGGACGAAACAGCAATGCAGTGCCTGATGGCTGAGTCTTTTATCCGTACTGCCGTACATATCGTCGCCCACAAGCGGCGCTCCGAGGCTTTTAAAGTGAACACGTATCTGATGAGTTCTGCCCGTTTCGAGATGTATTCTCAAAAGCGTACAGCCGTCCTTTACCTTTAACGATTTCCAATGTGTAACGGCTCTCTCGCCGCCCACGCCGACATCGCGCAAGGTCTTCATGGGGTCGGGTCTTATAATAGGCTTATCTATAACGCCATCGCCGTAAAATTCGCCGCCGGCAACAGCTAAATACTCCTTATATATTTTACCGCTCAGCTTTGCCGCAGAAAATTTATTGAGAGCGCACACCACTATGCCCGACGTTCCCTTATCAAGTCTGCCGACAGAGCGGAATACGCACTCCTTCCCCTCTTTCATAAGATGAAATGCCACCGCATTTGACAGCGCGTCGCAACGGTGATTGTGCGATTCGTGCATGGCAATATCGGGCTTTTTGTTTATCACGAGTATATCGTCGTCCTCATAAATTATGTCGAGCGGTATATCCGCAGGCACAGCGGAGGCGGTGCCTTCGTCGGACGGCAAATTCAAAGTCAGCGTATCACCCGAATTTAAAATGTCGATGCTTCTCGCCCCTGCTCCGTTTTTCAATATGCCGTTTTCGGTGCGCTTTAAAACGCAGAGCATTCTGTGAGACACGCCCCTACGCTTTAAATAATCTTTTATTTTGACATTGCCGTTGTCATTGTCAATAAAAAATTCGATTTTGCGACCCATAATTCCACCATCGTTAAAATTCTGTTTTATTGCATTATATCATATAAAGGTGTAAAATAATATCGAAATTAAAAGGGAGGAATACTATGCAGCTCGTAATAATGATAATTCACGACAGCGACCACATGAATTCCATTCTCGTAAAAATGATGGAGGCAGGTATCAAGGGCGGCTCGCTTATAGATTGCGAGGGTGCTCTTCAGGCAATAGGGCGCGCCTCCTCGGATCCGCCGCCTGTTTTCGGCTCCCTGCGCGAATATTTAAACCCCGAAAGTGCCGCAAAAAATAAGCTTCTTCTCTGCGCTATGGAGGACGAAAAGGTCGCAGTCGCAAAACAGATTGCGAACGAAGTAACCGGCGGGCTCTCAAAGCCCAATACCGGCGTTATGTTTTGCCTGCCGCTGCTGTCGCACGAGGGATTAAAATAATATTGAATCTGATACGGAGGAAAAATTTATGCAGCTTTTGTTTTTTGTACTGAACCGCTCCGAAATGCTTGACGATATACTGACGAGCTTTGCGGATCACGACATACACGGTGCTACCATACTTGACAGCAAGGGAATGGTTCATCTTTTGGCGTCTCACAGCGACGAGGGCGAGGTTCCGTTTTTCGGTGCGATGAGGGCATTTTTAAAGCCTGAACGTGAGAACAGCAATCTTATAATCGCCGCAGTAAACGACGATCACGTTGAAAACGCCGTAAAGGCCATTGAGGATGTTATAGGCGATCTTTCCAAGCCCGATACCGGAGTGGTTTTCACCGTTCCGATAAGTTACGTGAAAGGATTGTATAAGGATGGAAATTAAAACACTTGCCACAGTCGCTTTGATGATGATATCGGGGCTTCTTTTCGGCAGGCTGTGTAAATACATAAAGCTCCCCAACGTAACCGGTTATCTTATAGCCGGGCTTGTTTTCGGCCCGTCGCTGTTTAACATCGTAGACCAAAATATGATAGACGAATTCGCAATAATATCAGATATTGCGCTGTCGTTTATAGCATTTTCCGTCGGTTGCGATTTCAGCCTTGACTATTTTAAAAAGGTAGGCAGCGCACCCATAATAGTTGCTATTTTTGAAGCCATGGGTGCCGTAATACTTCTTACGGTAACGTTGATTATATGCAAGGTTGACTTAAAGCTGTCGATTTTGCTCGGTGCAATTGCCGCCGCAACAGCACCCGCCCAAACAATAATGGTAATAAATCAGTATAAGGCAAAGGGGCCCTTGACATCACTCCTTTTAAGCGTTGTCGCCCTTGACGATGCCGTGGCGCTTATAGGCTTCGGCTTTGCAAGCACAATAGTCACCGCCATGAACGGAAAAGGCGACAGGAGCCTCGTTCTCTCAATACTCGACCCGTTTTATCAAGTGCTGATTTCGGCAGTTATCGGCTTTGTTTTAGCTCTTGTGATGAAGGTTCTTCTGAAGTGGTTTAAAAAGCACTCCAACCGTATTTGCGTTATACTCGGTATGGTGGCGCTTACATATTACCTCGCCACGTTGCTCAAGGGTTCAAGCCTGCTCGCATGTATGTGCCTCGGCGCAGTGCTTACAAACATAATCCACGATTCCGACGACGTTGTAAAAGTCTCGGAGGGCTTCACTCCGCCTATATACATGATGTTCTTTGTAATTTCGGGCGCAGGGTTCGACGTATCGGCACTTAAATCCATCGGCTTTATCGGAATAATCTATGTGGTAGTAAGAGTTATCGGTAAAATGCTCGGCTCATATGTCAGCGGAAAAATTACGCATCAGCCCGATAAAGTATGCAAATGGTTAGGCCCCACGCTGATGCCGCAGGCAGGTGTTGCGCTCGGTCTTATCGCCGTCGCCTCAAGCATGGTACCCGACTATGCTCCGCAGCTTCGCACGGTAATACTCTGCTCGACGTTTATCTACTCCATCATAGGCCCGGGCGTTGCCAAATTCTCGCTTGTTAAAGCCGGCGGCGAAATAGTTTTGCCCGACAAAAAGCAGAAAAAAGTCGGAGCATAACAAAAGTCTGCATACATATGCAATTATTAAGCGTTCCTTGTTTTACGCAAGGGACGCTTTTCTCGTTATTTTATACAGATTTTGCAAATCTTTTTTACCGCTTCAAACATTGAAATACACCCCGAACGTGTTATAATTATACATATATTTTTAGTATGTTATATATAATATCTTGAAAGGTACGTGTTATTTTTGTCACTTGTTGCTATGAAAGAGTTGCTTGCGCGCGCCGAAGAAAAAGGTGTTGCCATAGGTGCCTTTTCCGTAGGCAATATGGAAATGGTAATGGGCGCCGTCAAGGCGGCGGAGGAGCTTGAGACCCCTATTATTTTGCAGATAGCGGAGGTACGACTTAAAAGCTCGCCTTTGGAATTGATGGGGCCGATGATGCTTGCTGCGGCAGAGAATGCCAGTGTCGATATTGCGGTGCACCTTGACCACGGATTAAATGTCGAAACGGTTGAGCAGGCTCTTGATATAGGCTTTACGTCGGTAATGCTTGACGGCTCGCTTTTACCGCTTGAGGAAAATATTAAAACGGTAAAAGGCGTCGTTGAAACCGCAAAGGAATACGGCGCAACCGTTGAAGCCGAATTGGGAGTTGTCGGCGGAAACGAGGGCGAGGGCAAAAGCCACAAAATTCTTTGCACAAACCCCGATGACGCTAAACGCTTTTGTGATGAAACGGGGGTTGACGCACTTGCCGTGGCAATAGGCAACGCGCACGGAAATTATCCCGTACTTCCCGAGCTTCGCTTTGACGTGCTTGAGGAAATACATAAAAAAGTCGATACACCGCTTGTACTTCACGGCGGTACGGGTATAAGCGACGAGCAGTTTCAGAGGGCGATTTCTCTCGGTGTTCGCAAGATAAATATAGCAACAGCTTCCTTTGACAGCTTGGTGTCTTATGCAAAGACTTATTGTGATAACAAGGAAAAAGCCAATTATTTTGAACTCTCCGCCTGTGAGGTTGAGGGAGTTTATCAAAATGTTAAAAGACATATTAAAGTTTTCAATATGGAATAATTAAGGAGACAATTATGAAATACATAGAATTTGATTCTTCAAAAAAATATGACCTTATTCTTTTGGGCAGAATTGCGGTTGACTTGAATCCCGTCGATTATTACTGCCCTCTTAACGAAAGCACAACCTTTAAGAGATACCTCGGCGGCTCTCCCGCAAATATAGCGGTAGGACTTGCGAGGCTCGGTAAAAAATGCGGATTTTTTGCCCGTGTTTCCGATGACCAGCTCGGCACATTCGTAACCGATTTCTTTGAGAAAGAGGGAATTGACACCTCAAGAGTTAAGAAATGTGAAAACGGTGAGAAAATCGGTCTTACATTTACCGAAATCAAATCCGAAACAGAAAGCTCCATAGTTATGTATCGCAACGATGCGGCCGACTTGAAATTGGAGGTTTCCGATATTGACGAGGAATACATCAAGCAGGGTAAGGCTCTTTTGATTTCGGGCACCGCTCTTTGCGAAAGCCCGTCGAGAGAGGCGGCGCTCAAGGCTGTTATGCTTGCAAAGAGAAATTGTATTCCGATTATTTTTGATATTGACTACCGTGCATATAATTGGAAAAACGACGATGAAATTTCAATCTATTATTCCGCGGTTGCTCGTGAGGCTGATATTATTCTCGGCTCTCGTGAGGAATACGACCTTACCGAAAAGCTCATAAAGCAGGGTATGTCCGACGAGGAAACCGCTAAATATTGGCATTCGCAAAATGCTAAAATCGTGGTAATCAAGCACGGTAAGGAGGGCTCGACAGCTTATACAAATGACGGCGAAAGCTATAACATTAAGCCGTTCCCCGTTAAACTCCTTAAATCCTTCGGCGGCGGAGACGGTTACGCTTCCGCATTCCTTTACGGACTTTTTGAGGGCTATGAGATAATCGACGCTCTCGAATTCGGCTCGGCTTCGGCGGCTATGCTTGTAGCTTCTCACGCTTGCTCACAGGATATGCCCTCTGTCGAAGCGGTCAAGGACTTTATTAAGAAAGAAAAAGAAGAATACGGTGAAATGATTGCAAGGGTGTAAATCATTCCGCTCCCTTTTTGATTTTCAGGAAGGCTCAATATGAAAAAACTGTTCAAAAACAAGATTTTCAAAGGTGTTGTCGGAACGCTTTTATGTGTTTGTATTTTGCTTTTTGCGGCAGTAATCGGCATTAACGCATATATGATTTCTTTTTCTAAAAAGAATTTTGTTACCGTAGACGAATTAAAAGCGGACAGCTATGATTGCATTTTGGTACTTGGTGCAGGGCTTTGGAGCGGCAAGCCGTCGCCTATGCTAAAGGAAAGACTTGATTTTTCTCTTGAAGCATACAATAAAGAGTGCAGCGACAGATTTCTTGCTTCGGGGGATCACGGCACGAAAAACTATGACGAGGTAAACGCTATGAAGGATTACCTTGTTGAAAACGGTATTTCGGCTGATTGCGTGTATATTGACCACGCAGGTTTTTCAACCTATGAGTCAATGTATCGGGCAAGAGATGTTTTCAAGGTCCAAAAAGTGCTTATTGTAACGCAAAAATACCATCTTTACAGGGCTGTGTATGTTGCAAGGCAACTTGGCATTGAGGCTTACGGTCTTGACAGGGAGGAGCTCAAATATCCCGTCAAAAATAACATTAGAGAAGCGGCGGCAAGGGTAAAGGATTTCTTTTATTGTATAGAAAAGCCCGAGCCCACCTATCTCGGCGAGGAAATACCGATAAAAACCGCAAGTGCTTCGCTTACGGATGATAAGATAAAAGTTTAATTTATATAAACGAGGGTAATGTATGTACGAAAATCCTAAATTCAACCAAAACAATGAAAAAATCCTCTGCGAGAGAAACGGCAAAAACTCCGATATGCTGATGGATATAAGAGTTAAAATTCTCAAAGCGGGCGAAACCATGACCTTTTGCGAAGCGGAAAATGAAACGGCTCTGCTTTTGATGGCGGGAGATGTCGATTTTGTTTTTGACGGAAAAACCGAAAATGCAAAGAGGCGTTCTCCGTTTCTTGACAAGGCAACGGCAATTCATTTTGCAAGGAATAACACGGTAACGGTTAAGGCGAACGAGGAGTCGAGAATTGTAATTGAGCAAACTGATAACTCAAACGATTTCGGCGTTCATTATTATAAAGGCGAGGATATGACAGTTCAGCACTTCGGCGCAGACCAATGGGACGGCACGGCCGACAGACAGGTGCTTACGGTGTTTGACTATGAAAATGCTCCGTATTCAAATCTTGTCTTGGGTGAGGTTTTCCACAAGCCCGGCTGCTGGACAAGCTATCCGCCGCATTATCATCCGCAGCCCGAGGTCTACTACTACGAATTTGATAAGCCTCAGGGCTTCGGCGTCGGCTTTAACGGAGACGATTGCTATAAGGTGGGTGACAAGGGCTGTCTTTGCATAACACCTATGCATACACATCAGCAGGCAGCGGCTCCCGGATATAAAATGTGCTATGTTTGGATGATAAGGCATCTTGACGGCGACCCGTGGAGAAAGACAAGAATAGACGCACCGGAGCACAAATGGCTTTTAGATGATAAATAAGGAGATAAAACTATGGCATATATGACTACCGCGCAGGCTCTCGTAAAATTCCTTGACAATCAATACGTATCGTTTGACGGCAAGGAGACAAAATTCGTTGACGGAATTTTTACGATATTCGGTCACGGAATAGTTTGCGGACTAGGCGAGGCACTTGACTCCGACAGAGGCGGACTCACGGTTTATCAAGGCAAAAATGAGCAGGGCATGGCACACGTTGCCACCGCATTTGCAAAACAGAATAATCGCAGAAAAATAATAGCCTGTTCTTCTTCCATAGGTCCCGGTGCCGCAAATATGATAACTGCCGCCGCAACGGCTACGGTAAACCACATTCCGCTTTTGCTGTTTCCCGCAGATTCCTTTGCGTCACGCCAGCCGGATCCCGTGCTTCAGCAATTTGAGCAGGTAAATTCGCTTGCCACAACGACAAATGACGCTTACAAGGCGGTCACAAGATATTGGGACAGAATTTCACGTCCGGAACAGCTGATGTCTGCCATGATAAACGCAATGCGCGTTTTAACCGACACGGCAGAAACGGGCGCCGTGTGCATTTCTCTTCCGCAGGACGTTGAGGGTGAAAGCTATGACTTCCCCGACGAATTTCTCGCAAAGAGAGTACATAAAATTACAAGAATCGTCCCCTCTCTCGACGAGGTTAACGATATAGCCGAAATTCTTTTAAACGCCGAAAAGCCGCTTGTTATCTGCGGCGGCGGAGTAAGATATTCCGAGGCGGGAGAAGCACTTGAGATGTTCTGCAAATCATTCGGCATTCCCTTTGCCGAAACACAGAGCGGCAAAACCGCCTGTCTCTCAAGCGACCCACTGAACCTCGGCGGACTCGGAGTCACGGGTAATTCGGCAGGAAACGACATTGCAAAATGCGCCGACGTCATTCTCGGCATAGGCACTCGTTTTTCCGACTTTACTACCGGTTCAAAGAGCCTTTTCAGAAGCGACGCAAAATTTATAACCATTAACACTTCCCGCTTTGACGCGTACAAATTAGGTGCCGTAAAGCTCGTCGCGGACGCAAAGCTCGGAATAATCGCTCTCGGCAAGGCTTTGTCGTCTCACGAATACAGAACAAAATACACCGATGAAATCGCAAAGGCAAAAAAGTGCTGGAACGATGAGATGGAACGCTTTGCAAAATACAGCTACAACGAAAGCTTCACCACACTTATAAAAGCTCAGTACGAACGCTCCGTTCCGGAGTTTGCAGAGAAGTTCGGCACAATAACGCAGGTGGCGGCAGTCGAAAAAATACGCGAGATCATTCCCCACGACGCGATTTGCGTAGGCTCCGCAGGTTCTCTGCCGGGAGATCTCCAAAGGATGTGGACCTCGGACAGCAGATATTCCTACAACATGGAATACGGCTACTCCTGTATGGGCTATGAAATCGCGGGCGCGTTGGGCTCAAAGCTTGCAGAGCCGCAAAAAGAGGTGTATGCGATGTGCGGCGACGGCAGCTATCTTATGCTGCACTCAGAGCTTGTCACATCAATCCAGGAACATAAAAAAATAAACGTACTGCTGTTTGACAACAGCGGCTTCGGCTGTATAAACAATCTTGAAATGTCAAACGGAATAGGCAATCTCGCAACGGAATTCCGCTTCCGTGACGAAAACGGAGATCTGCTCGGCGACCTTGTTCCTATCGATTTTGCAAAAAGTGCTGAAGGCTACGGAGTTAAAACGTACACGGCAAGAACTCTTGAACAGCTTGAAAATGCACTTCGTGACAGCCTTGATTCTAAGGTTTCTACGCTTATAGACATTAAGGTTTTGCCGAAAACCATGACAGACGGCTATGGCGCATGGTGGAATGTCGGCGTGGCGTCAACCTCCGACAACAAGGCGGTCAACAAGGCTTACAAAAATAAAAAAGAAAACGAAAGTAAAGCGAGGAAATATTGATATGCTTGATAAGAACAAAGTTAAATTAGGTATTGCACCTATCGCTTGGACAAATGATGATATGCCCGATTTAGGCTCGGAAAACACCTTTGAACAGTGTATTTCCGAAATGGCTCTCGCCGGCTTTACCGGCTGCGAAGTCGGCAACAAGTATCCGCGAGACGACATACCCGCACTCAAAAAAGCTCTCTCGCTTCGCAATATGCAAATTTGCAATGCTTGGTTTTCTTCATTTCTTCTTACAAAACCGTATGATGAAGTAGAAAAAGACTTTACAGACCATATTTCTTTCTCAAGGAGATGGGCGCAAAGGTTGTCGGCATTTCGGAGCAGAGCTACTCTATACAGGGCACCGATAAGTCGGTTTTCAAAGACAAATACATAATGAACGACGACGAATGGGCTCGCCTTTGCGACGGCGTAAACCGTCTCGGCAAGGTCGCAAAGGATATGGGCATAGCCCTTACATATCATCATCATATGGGCACAGTTGTTCAGACCGCCGCCGAAATAGACCGTCTTATGGAAAATACCGACCCCGAGCTTTTCAGTCTTTTATATGATTCGGGTCATCTTGCATACTGCGGCGAGGATTACATCGGCGTTTTGAAAAAATACGCAAACAGAGTAAAACACGTACACTTAAAGGATATTCGCCCCGAGGTAATAGATAAGGTTAAGAGGGAAAACCTCAGCTTCCTTGAAGGCGTGCGGCTCGGAACGTTCACGGTTCCCGGTGACGGCGCGATAGACTTCGGTCCGATATTTGACATTCTTGCGGACAGCGGCTATGAGGGTTATGTTCTCGTAGAGGCGGAGCAGGACCCTGCCAAGGCAAACCCGTTTGAATACGCGCTCAAGGCAAGAAAATACATTGCCGAAAAAGCCGGTCTTTAATTTAGCGGAGGTCAAGAAATGAGTTTTCAATTTATTATGCCGAAACAAATTTTTTACGGTGAAAACGCCTTATCGACCGCAGCAGAGCATATATGCGCCTTGGGCAAAAAAGCTCTTGTGGTTACCGACCCCATGATGGTAAAGCTCGGCAACACCGCAAAGATTACGGATATACTTGACAAAGGAGGCACTCAGTACGCAATTTTTGACGGCGTCATAAGCGAGCCCACCGACAGGATTATCGAAGCGGGCTTAAAGGCATGGAACAACGAAAAATGTGACTTCCTGATAGCCGTAGGCGGCGGCTCGCCGATAGATGCTATGAAGGCGATAGGTGCGGTTGCGACAAGCGGCTGCTCCGTCAACGATTTTCTCGGTAAGATAATTACCGTCCCCACTCCGCCAATGGTAGCAATACCGACAACGAGCGGTACCGGCTCGGAGGCTACGCAGTTTACAATCATAACAAACACGGAAAAGGACATAAAAATGCTCTTAAAGGGTGCAGTGCTTATGCCCGACCTTGCAATAGACGATCCGGCGTTTACCATGACCGCTCCGCCATCCGTTACGGCCGCTACCGGTCTTGACGCACTTTGCCACGCAAGCGAGGCGTACACATCAAGAAAAGCACAGCCAATGACGGACGATCTCGCTATCAGCGCGGTAAAAAGAATTTTCAAATATCTCCCCACGGCTTATCGCGAGCCCCAAAACATTGAGGCAAGAGAGCAAATGAGCCTTGCGGCTCTTGAAGCCGGCACGGCATTCAACAATGCTTCCGTTACCGTAATTCACGGTATGTCACGACCGATAGGCGCGCTGTTCCATGTGCCGCACGGAATAAGCAACGCCATGCTTATGGCGGAATGCTTCGACTACGTTTACGACGGCGCAGAAAAACGCTTTGCCGATATGGCACGGGCAATAGGAAAAGCCGCAAGCGACGATTCCGACTCCGCCGCAGCAAGGAAATTCGTTGATGCCTGCAAGGAGCTTTGCGACATCTGCGGCATACCGAGCGTATCGGGCTACGGAATCGACCTTGTAGAATTCCGCAAAGCGATGCCGAAAATGGCAGAGGATGCCTTCGCATCCGGCTCACCGTCTAATACGATAAAGGATATATCCGTTGAAGATATATTGAAGATTTACGACAGACTTTGTAAATAATTTTTCGGATACAAACAGTATAAATCTCGCTGTTTAAATCATATTTCACTCAAAATTTGCCGACGGCACAATTTTGAAACAGCAGAAATCACCGGTTATACCTGTCAGGGCAACACGGGACGCAGGGTGATTTTAAATAACTATTTGTTGCCTGAAAGGTTATGTGATAATTATGTTAAAAATCGGCATCATCGGCGCAGGACGCATCGGCAAGGTGCATCTTGAGTCAATCTCCTACCACGTAAAAAATGCAACGGTAACCGCAATGGCAGATCCGTTTATGAACGAAGAAACCGAAAAGCTTATAAGAAGCTATGGGGTTTCAAAGGTGACAAAAGACTATAAGGACATTTTGAACGACAAGGATATTGACGCCGTTCTTGTCTGCTCCTCAACCGACACACACGCCGCAATTTCGATAGAAGCCATAAACGCCGGAAAGCACGTTTTCTGCGAGAAGCCGGTTGACCACTCAATCGAAAAAATCCAAGCCGTCGCAGACGCTTTAAAGGAGCATCCGGATATTAAGTTTCAGGTGGGCTTCAACCGCCGCTTTGACCATAATTTTGCCGCTATACGCAAGGCTTATGACGACGGAAAAATAGGTGAAGCGCACATACTGAAAATTACCTCGCGCGACCCCGAACCGCCGAATCCCGCATACATAAAGGTGTCGGGAGGTATCTTCCTCGATATGACGATTCACGATTTCGATATGGCGTGTTTCCTCACCGACAGCGACGTTGAAGAGCTTTATGTAAACTCCGCGGTGCTCGTTGACCCGGCCATAGGCGAGCAGGGCGACGTTGACACGGCAATCATAACCATGAAAATGACAAACGGCGCTTTGGCGGTTATAGACAATTCGCGCAAGGCGGCTTACGGCTATGACCAGCGCGCCGAGCTTTTCGGCTCTAAGGGTATGGTTGCGACGAGCAACGACACCGTATCCTCGGCGGTAATATCAAACGCTGACGGTGTTACCGGCGAAAAGCCGCTCTTCTTCTTCCTTGAGAGATATATGGGCTCATTCTCCGAGGAAATGCGTCAATTCACAGAGGCGGTCATAAACGATACCGAGGTTCCCGTGGGTATTCACGCAGGCCTTCAGTCTGTAAAGATAGGTCTTGCCGCAAGAAAATCGGTAGAGGAACACAGACCCGTAAAGATTTCCGAAATACAGTAATATAAATACCAAGAATAAATAAATCCCGAACAAAGGCCGCACATTTATAAGCCGTCTGTTCGGGATTTTATTTTTAATTTAAGCGTTTAATCATCTTCTCCACGGATTTGCGGGATCGGGATCTGTCGGGTCCCAGCCGCGGCGACCGTCAGAGGCACTGATTTTAACCGCCGAGGGCTTCGGAAGAACAGTTCCTCCCCAGCTGTCATATATCATAACCGTTGTTCCGAGCGGACAGCAATCATATATCCACTTGGCGTCAGCAGTTGTAAGTCTGACGCAGCCGTGAGAAGCAGCATTGCCGAGCTTATTATAGCTCCTGTAAAGGAGCGTGGAATTGTCCTGCTTTGAATACGGTACGGAGTGAAAAAGCACCTTACCGACTATTCTCGTTGAATACTGCCCGTGAACGTTGCCCCTAAGCTCCTTCCAGCGATATTTTGCCGGAGTGTTGAAAACTCCGACGGGGGTTAAGCCGTCCGTTCCCACCGAGCACACAAAGGCTCTGTCCGGCACGGTAAATTTACCGCTGTTATCCTTTGCATAAACCGTGATACAGTTATTCGTGCGATCAACCGCTATAAGATAAGGCGCATTGTGATTTACCGCCTGTGGGTGAAGATAATAGCTGTATAACGTACCGTTTGTGAGAGTATAGGCATTGCCGTCATAATATATGGGGCCGTTGTAATTTTTGTTCCAAACGCCGCCGTCAATGGCATTAAGAGTGTCACCGTAAACGTATGCACCGTTATAACCGAAATCTACAACACCGCCCGATACGACATACCAATCGTCACCGTATTTAACGAGAGTATTGGTGTCCCAGCGCAATATGCCGCCGTATACGTAATACCACGTGCCGTAATACTTGGTAAGACCGGTATAGCTCCAGTCGAGAACGCCTTCCTTTACGTAATACCACGTATCGTAATACTTGGTAAGGCCTGTATAATTCCAATTAAGTACGCCGTTTTCGACGTAATACCATGTATCGTAATACTTGGTGAGGCCTGTATAATCCCAATTGAGTACGCCGTTTTCGACGTAATACCACGTACCGTAATACTTGGTAAGACCTGTATAATCCCAATTAAGTATGCCGTTTTGCACATAATACCACGTACCGTAATACTTGGTAAGACCTGTATAATCCCAGTTAAGTATGCCGTTTTCGACGTAATACCACGTGCCGTAATACTTGGTAAGACCGGTATAGCTCCAGTCGAGAACGCCGTCTTTTACGTAATACCATGTGTAATAGTATTTGACAAGCCCCGTATATGAGCTGTCCTTTTCGCCGTCCTGCATATAATACCATGTATTGCCTTCTTTTTTCAGTGAATCCTTTTCGGAGGCAAACGACGCCGTTGAAAATGCCCCGAGAAGTACCGATAGAAGCAGTATTATTGCCAAGATTTTTTGATATGTATTCTTCATTGTTCCCTCCGAGAAAGCATTTGATAGGTAGTAATAAAATTATATCTTTATTAAATGCCGTAGTCAAGCACTTTCAGCAAGCATCATACAATCGTTTCATATTGTAATACAACAATTTGCTATTGCAAACCAAGGCTTATCGGTATATAATAACAAAAGGTATTCAACCTATAATTTAAAGTACAGGGGAGCTTGTTTTTGCAGGCTGAGAGGAAGTCATCAACTTCGACCCTTTTTCACCTGATGCGGATAATGCCGCCGTAGGAAGTCACCCGAAAAAGACTTGTTAAACGGAGCTTCGCATTTTGAGTGAAAAGCTCCGTTTTTTATTTTGTCAAAAATAAAAGCCGGACTGTGCACAAAAAAGGATGTGAAAATGCCCCGCGGGGAAAACGACGCGGCAAAAAGCAGGGGGAGCGCCCTGAGTTTTGTAATTTCAATGTTGCACCGTATGATGACAACACTGCTGCGATGGGAAGCCGTGTTCCGGCGTGAGAGGAGGCCAAAAAGCCTCGACCGATATAAAACTTTCTAAGGAGCAATTAAAATGAAAAAAAATCAGGTTAAAAAGCTTGCCCTTGCAGGTATGTTTTGTGCGGTAGCCGTTGTCGGCAGTTTATTCTCTTTCCCGGTATTCGGCAGTAAGTGTGCGCCGATACAGCATATGGTAAACATTCTCTGCGCCGTACTTCTCGGTCCGTGGTACGGTCTCGGCGTCGCCTTTGCGGCATCTCTCATCAGAAATCTGCTCGGACTCGGCAGCCTTATGGCTTTCCCCGGCAGCATGTTCGGTGCCCTCATATGCGGTCTAATTTATAAAAAGAGTAAAAATATTCCGCTTACTCTCGTGGGCGAGGTCGGCGGAACCTCTCTGCTCGGCGGCCTTTGTGCATATCCCGTAGCCGTATTGCTCATGGGCAAAAGTGCCTCGGAGGTAGCTTTTTACGCATATATAATCCCGTTCTTCATCTCAACCGCAGTCGGCTCGATTATTTCGGGAATTATTGTTTTCACGCTTAAAAAATGCGGCGTTCTTTCCAAAATGCAAAACGGGTTGAAATAAAGCTTTATGTCAAGTCGTACCTTACGGTACAAAAAAATCGCACTTATATTATGAACCGAAAGGCCGTGAAAAAATGTTCGGAGAAATGCTGCAAAACGTCAGAAAAAAAAGACCGCTGATTCACAGTATAACAAATTTCGTTACGGTTAACGACTGTGCAAATATACTCTTGGCATGCGGTGCGTCACCAATAATGGCGGATGACGAAAGAGAGGCGGCGGAAATCACATCCGCGTGCGACGGGCTCTGCATAAACATTGGCACGCTTAGTTCTCGCACGATTCCCTCAATGCTTGCGGCAGGCAAAAAAGCCAACGAGCTTTGCCATCCCGTAGTTTTAGACCCGGTTGGCGTCGGGGCATCGCAATTCAGAACAGACACGGCATTTAAGCTTCTTAACAACATACACTTTTCGGTAATTCGCGGCAACATCTCGGAAATCAAGACATTGGCACTCGGAACAGGCTCCGCAAAAGGCGTTGACGCAGATATTGCCGACCGCTTTACCGAGGAAACTCTCGATAAAGCGGTAGCATTCGCAAAGAGCTTTTCGGAAAAGACCGGCTCGGTAATTGCAATTACCGGAAAGACAGACATCGTAGCCGATAAGGACAGGGCTTTTGTAATAAGAAACGGTAACGATATGATGTCACTTGTCACGGGCACGGGCTGCCAGCTGTCATCACTCACCGCCGCATTTATCGCGGCAAATCAAAACGACATACTGACGGCGGCGGCTTCTGCCGTCTCAGCCATGGGGCTTGCGGGCGAAACGGCATTTGGCAGGCTCTCCCCTCTTGACGGCAACGCTTCATACAGAAATTACATAATCGACGCTGTCTGCAATATGACACCGCAAGGATTGAAAGAAGGTGCAAAATATGAAATGCGATAAAAAAAATATGCTTCTCTACGCCGTAACCGACCGTGCTTGGGTCGGCAAACAGACGCTTTGCGAACAGGTAGAAGCGGCATTAAAGGGCGGCTGCACCTGCGTTCAGCTCCGTGAAAAAGAGCTTTCCGATGCGGAATTTCTTGAGGAAGCGGTTAAAATACATGAGATATGCAAGTACTACGGTGTACCGTTTATCGTCAACGACAATGTAGACATTGCCGTCAAATGTCACGCCGAGGGAATTCACGTAGGCCAAGACGATATGAAGGCCTCCTGTGTTCGTGAAAGAGTCGGCGACGATATGATAATAGGAGTTTCCGCACATACCGTTGAAGAAGCCATTGAAGCCGTTAAAAACGGTGCCGACTATTTGGGAGCGGGCGCGGTTTTCGGATCCTCAACAAAGCAAAATGCAGGCGCAATGAAAAAGGAAACGCTCAGAAGCATCTGCGAAGCCGTAGACATTCCCGTTGTTGCAATCGGCGGAATCAACGGCAAAAACTTAAAGGAACTATCTCACACGGGAATTGACGGTGTTGCTCTTGTCAGCGCGATATTTGCGTCAGACGACATTGAAAATACGTGTCGCGCGCTTCGCAATCTGACGGAGGAAACGGTGAAGTCAAAATGAAACTAAGCGGAGCCGTATTCGATTTTGACGGCACTCTTTTTGATACAATGTCGATATGGGACACCGCAGGAGAAGATTATTTAAAGCAATGCGGCAAAATCCCGAGAGAAAACCTCTGTGAAGTGCTAAAGCCTAAGAGCCTTTCGGGGGCAGCAGAATATCTCAAGAAAAATTACGATTTACCCTTATCTGTAAACGAAATAGTCGACGGCGTAAACAAAACGGTGGGCGACTTCTATCTCTGCGAAGCACAGCCGAAGAACGGCGTACGAGAATTTCTAACCGCTCTTCGCGAAATTAACGTGCGTATGTGCATTACGACAGCCGCGGAACGAAAGCTCACAGAGGGCGCACTTAAAAGATGCGGCCTTTTTGGATTTTTCGAAAAAATATTCACTTGCGGAGAAGTCGGGCACGACAAAAACGACCCGTACATATATTGTGAGGCGCTGTCGTTTCTCGGCACAAAAAAAGATGAAACTCTCTCGTCTTTGAGGACGCATATCACGCCGCAAAGACGGCAAAGGGAGCGGGTTTTTATGTGGCAGCGGTCTATGACAGCCGCGAAAAAGCTCCCGAAAAGATGAAAGCCGTATCGGACATTTATTTAAACAATTTTCTTTTCCCGAGCGACTTTATAAATGATATAAAAAAGATAAAATAACAAAACAGCGGCAAACCGGGGGCACCACCTTTTGTCGCTCTATAAATAATGCTAAGCTTATAAAAAACGGAGGCAAATATGAAAACAGCATTATCAATCGCAGGCAGTGATTGCAGCGGAGGCGCCGGTATTCAGGCCGATCTGAAAACGATGACTATGAACGGAGTTTATGCCATGAGCGCCATTGCGGCCCTAACGGCACAGAACACCACCGGCGTAACAGACATCTCGGAGGTATCTCCGGAATTTCTCAAGGAACAGATTGACGCGGTATTCACGGATATACGACCCGATGCAGTTAAGACGGGTATGATTCCTACGGCAGCGTTAATTCGCGTGACAGCCGAAAGGCTGAAATTCTACGATGCTCAAAACATCATAGTGGATCCGGTTATGGTTGCGACCTCCGGCTCAAGGCTCATGGAATCTCCGGCAGTTGCCGTGATGAAAAAGGAACTTTTACCGATTTCTACACTCGTAACGCCCAATATTCCCGAAGCCGCCGTGCTATCCGGCATGGAAATTAAGGACAAGGACGATATGGAAAAGGCCGCAGCAAAAATTCATTCGGAATGCGGCTGCGCCGTGCTTTTAAAGGGCGGACACAGCATTGAGGACGCAAGCGACCTTCTCTATAACGAAAACGAGAGCTTTTGGTTCTACGGAAAGCGCATTGCCAATCCCAACACCCACGGCACCGGCTGCACGCTGTCAAGCGCAATAGCCGCCAACCTCGCCAAGGGATACGATTTAAAAGCTTCCGTAAAGCTTGCCAAGGATTACATCTCGGAGGCACTCGCCTTTATGCTCGATTTAGGCAAGGGAAACGGTCCTATGAATCACGCTTTCATGCTTTCCGGCAAATATGCCGCAAAAAGCATCGGAGAATAAAAAGTCAAAGTGATGAGCGGCTCTGCCGTTCGACGATCAACCTAATACAAAGGAGAACAAAAATGAAAACAGAAGCTTACGCAACACAGATGGACGCCGCAAGGAAAGGCATTATTACCGATGAGCTGAAGACAGTAGCCGAAAAAGAGCACATGACAACAGATGAGTTACTACCCCTCGTAGCCTCAGGTAAGGTCGTAATACCCGCCAACAAGCGTCACAAGTGCCTGTCGCCCGAGGGCGTCGGCTCAATGCTCCGCACAAAAATAAATGTAAATCTCGGCGTTTCGAGAGATTGCAAGGACTATGACATTGAGATGCAAAAGGTTCTCTCGGCAGTTAATATGGGTGCTGAAGCTATAATGGATCTCTCAAGCCACGGCAACACACAGCCGTTTAGGCAGAAGCTTACGCACGAATGTCCTGCTATGATAGGCACGGTGCCCGTTTACGACAGCGTAATTCACTATCAGAGAGACCTTGACACTCTGACCGCAAAGGACTTTATTGACGTCATAAGACTTCACGCAGAGGACGGAGTCGACTTTGTAACGCTCCACTGCGGAATCACAAGAAAAACAATTGACCAGATACGTAAGCACAAAAGGAAAATGAACATAGTTTCGCGCGGTGGCTCACTCGTTTTTGCATGGATGTGTATGACAGGTGAAGAAAACCCGTTTTACGAATACTATGATGAAATACTTGATATATGCCGCGAATATGATGTTACAATCTCTCTCGGCGACGCCTGCCGCCCCGGCTGTCTTGCCGACGCGACCGACGTATGTCAAATCGAAGAGCTTGTACGTCTCGGCGAATTAACAAAAAGAGCTTGGGAAAAGGACGTTCAGGTTATGGTTGAGGGCCCCGGACACGTTCCGATGGACCAGATAGCTGCCAATATGAAGGTTCAGCAGACAATATGCATGGGTGCTCCCTTCTACGTTCTCGGGCCGCTCGTAACCGATATAGCTCCCGGATATGACCACATAACGGCAGCAATCGGCGGAGCCATGGCGGCAATGAGCGGCGCGGCTTTCCTCTGCTATGTAACTCCGGCCGAGCATCTTGCTCTCCCGAATCTCGACGACGTTAAGCAGGGCATCATCGCAAGCCGTATAGCGGCTCATGCGGCGGATATTGCCAAGGGCGTCCGCGGAGCCCGTGATATCGACGACAAAATGGGCGACGCAAGACGTGCACTTGATTGGGAAGCCCAATGGAAATGTGCCATTGACCCCGAAACGGCTAAAGCAATACGTGACGACCGCTCCCCCGAGCACGACGACACCTGCTCAATGTGCGGTAAGTTCTGCGCCGTCCGCAGTATGAATAAGGCACTCGCCGGCGAGCATATAGACATACTGTAAAAAACACTCATTAAGTAAAAACGAGCTGTAACGGTTAAAACCTTTACAGCTCGTTTCGTTTTTATTTGTTAAATATCAGCCTTTATCAATGTTATTTGAGAAAATATCGGCAACCTCACTCATTATGATATACGCCGTCGGGTCTATGCCGTGAACGTAGTCCTTCATTTTACCTACCTGATACCTGTTAACTACGAAATAAATCATCGCCTTATCACGATTTGAATATCCGCCCTTTGCATTGAGCCTTGTAAGGCCGCTGCCAAACGCCTCGCTCAAGACCTCACATATCTCTTCGGGTCGTTCGGTTATAATGACGGCACACTTTGAGCGGTCTATGCCCTCGACTATAAAATCAACTGTTTTCAACGCCGCCGAATACGTAACTATGGAATAAAGCGGAAGCACCCAGCTTTTAAGCACGATTCCGCAAATGACATACAAAAGGAAATTATATATCATAACGAATGTGCCGACGGTAATTCCGAGCCGCTTCGCAAAAATAACCGCCATAACCTCAATGCCGTCCATTGCCCCTCCGTAACGGATAGCAAGACCGCTTCCGATCCCGGAAAGTACGCCGCCGAACAGCGCGCAAAGCAACAAATCGGTTCCGGCGAGCGGCGATGCTATACTCACATCTACGGGAAACACATCGGTAATCAGCCACGCAAACAGCGAATAAACGCCAACCGCATAAATCGAATAAAACGTAAAGCCTGCGCCTTGCTTTTTAAGTCCAAACAAAAAAAGCGGCACATTTAGGATTAAAAGAAACAGAGAAAGAGTCAAATTCGGCGGCGTAATCTGCTCAAGCAGCATTGACGTTCCGGAAATTCCGCTGTCGTACAGCTTGACCGGGGTCATAAAAATCGTAATGCCGAAAGCGTTTATCATTCCGGCTATCGTAAGCATCAAAATGTTTTTAAAAACTCTTTTAAATCGAATGTTTCGGGGGTGTTTCACTTGACAAGCACTCCTTTAATAAACATAGGTCCCGCAAGCCGCCATGGCAAGGTGTTAAGCTTAACATTAAATCCGCCGCCTCTTCCGAATCATACGCAAGCTTATGCACATACGAGATTATCAATTAGATTTTTCAGTATAAATTATATATAAATCGGAGATCAAAGTCAATCGGCAGTAACTTACGAAGTGTCATCTCACACAGCACGCAAAAAAAGCCCTTTGAGAAACATTTATTTCTCAAAGGGCTAATTAACCGATTTAAATTAAGACGGTGCTTTTTTTGAGACTTATTCCGAAAATCAATCGCAATAAAATCGATTCATAAGCGTCGCCGCCGACAAATCTTTCGGCACTTCATCATCTCCGCTCAAAGTCGCTTTGAATTTTCGGTAAGAGCCGCAAGAAAAGCTTCACTTGTAATAACACCTTCAAATCCCATTTCGGATGCGAGATATGACACATTCGGTTTTTCAATGCGGCCTTCTCCATAAGCGAGTCATCGGTAAGGATTCTGTTCGTTTTATCGTCCATAAGTATATGCTTGTCTGCCATACACACGGTTCTGTCGAAGTTTTCGGCAACAAATTCCATATCATGTGTAATGGTAATTACAAGCTTTCCCTCGGAGGACAGTGCATTGATAATTCCGGACAATAGTCTTATGCCGTGTCTGTCCTGACAAGCGGTCGGCTCATCAAAAACAAATACATCCGGGTCGGCCGCTATTGCCGCGGCTATCGTCACAAACTTTCTGTATGAATACGAAAGATTGTACGGATTTTCATTGATATACGGCTTGAGTCCCGTCAATTTAACCGCTTTTTTTAATCTCTTGTTCACCGTTTCTTCATCCACCTTAAAGTATCTCGGCGTGTATGAAATTTCGGCCAGTACCTCCTGATTAAAAATTTGGTCGTCGGGGTTTTGAAATACGTAAGCCACTTTCCGCGCAATCGTCGCGGTCGTTTTGCCTTTTGTCGATACACCGTTTATAAGCACTTCACCCTTTGTGGGCTTAAGCAGACCGTTCATAAGCTTTGCGGTTGTTGTTTTTCCGGCTCCGTTTTCGCCTATAATCGCTATTTTTTCGCCTAAATCCGCAGAGATGCTTACGCCTTCAACGGCAACATGCCCGCTTGGATATTCAAAATAAACATCTCTCAATTCAAGATAAGCCATAGCCGTCACTTCCTCCTTTGGATTTTTGCACACATTCGGTAAATGTTTTCAGAGCTTCATCCACCGTTGTCGGGATTTTGTCGATAAAAAGTCCTCTGCTTCTTGCCTGAAATCCGAGAACGGCAACATAGGGCATATCAAGATTTTTTTCATAAAGGAGTTCGCTTGACAATACGTCCTCCGGAGATCCGTCAAGCAGCACCGAGCCGTCATTGAGATATACTATATGGTCTGCATATTCGGCTATCAGATTCATCTTATGCTCAACCAAAACTATCGTTTTCTTTTGCCTGTTCAGATATTTGATTATTTCGAATACATCCTCCGTACCCTTCGGGTCGAGCTGAGAGGTCGGTTCGTCTATAACAATAATATCCGGGTCCTGAACAATGATGGAAGCCAAAGCGACTCTCTGTCTCTGTCCGCCGGACAGCTCACAGGGATGCTTGAACATAAAAGCTTCGATTTGGAGCAAGCTTATGATGTCCATTACTTTGGTTATGATCTCTTCACGGTCAACTCCCATATTTCAAGGCCGAAGGCAATCTCTTCAAAAACAGTTTCTTTTATTCCGCTGTTTTGAGTAAAGGGGTTTTGGAAAACGAAGCCTATTCTTTTGGCCTTTTCTTCTTCGCTGATCTCTTTTGTGCTTTTTCCGAATATTTCAACCGACCCTTCAACCTCTCCGCCGTGAAAAGACGGAATAAGGCCGCGGATGATATTGCAAATCGTTGTTTTGCCGCAGCCATTCGGGCCGACAATCGCACATACCTCTCCCTCCGAAACGGAAAAAGAAACGTTCTTCAGGCAGTATTCGTCGGCAGATGGGTATTTGTATGACAGATTACTTATTTTAACAGCTTCCATACTTGTCTCCTTATCATTTGATGAAAATGAATTTCACGGCAATAAGTGCAGCTGTTACAAAAGCTATTCCTATCATAGTCACAACATCTGCCCTGCTTGTGTTGTTTACTCTTAAAGACGTGCGTTTACAATGGCAGTTAAAGCATCTCGCCTCTAAAGCTATTGCTTTTTCCTCCGCGCTTACCATAGAGCTGAGCAGCAATGTAATAAGCATAGGTAAAATCGCCTTTAATCTGACAAACAAATTGCCTTCCGTTTCAATTCCGCGAGAGCTTTGAGCTTCAAGAATCTGCCCCATTTTGTCCGATAATTCGTTTATGGAGCGAAAGGAAGCAACTACCATATAAACAACATTGGACGACAGACCCATTTTGCCGAGAACCGCCATAAGATCCTGAACCTGCGTTGTCGCGGTAAAAAGCAAAAGTCCTCCCGCAAGAGTGAGAATTACCGAAGACATTCTGCAGCCTCGTATAAAACCGACCTTATATAATGAGATTTTTCCGATTGAAAGAAGCACTTCAGCTTCGGCATTTTGAAACAATGAGCTTATCAAAATAAGCATAAGTCCAAAGAAAACAAAAAGCTTAAAATACGATTTAAAAAATCCTTTAAAAACGTGAGCGAAAAGAGACAGTATTATGTATACCGCGCTGATCACCGCAATATATACGGGTCCGCCGAACAATATCGATAAAACAGCCGTACAAATAACAAACAGAAACTTTGTAATCGGACTAAGTTCTTTAATTGTGCCGCCTTGTCTTTTCAATTGTTCTTCTATGGCCTGTCTATCCATAAATCTCCACCCCGGTCAATGTATTTTTCTTATTGCGGCTCTCCGCTGTCCGTATTTTTATCCGTATTTTCGTCTGCGATATCGTCATCATCAAAAAGGTCATTTTTCTCTTCTCCTTAAGATAAATGTGACCTAATTTGAATTTGCTGAGATATCTGTTTGACATTCCCTTTACGATGATGTAGCAAACGACACACGAAAGCAGCTTGTCCAAAAATTCTGTACAGAACGACGAAATCAATGTTGCCGGGAGCACTCCGAGTCCTGTTGCGCGAAGGAATGTTATAATTACTCCTTGCCCGGTCTCAGTTATTCCGCCGAACACCAGTGCGGTGATAGGAGACGACAATACCACGCCAAGCAACGCAATAATAATTCCGCTGGTAATGAGTTTCGGTATGCTGGTCATCATTTTTTTCTTGCTCAAGAAGCCGGCAGCCAAGCCGTAAATGGCCGTTACGGGAATATACGCAAACATAATCGGGGAAAATATTCCCGACACGACACCGGTCAAGGCACCCGTAAGACAACCTATTGCAGGTCCGCACAGCATACCGATAAGAATGGTTCCGATGCTGTCAACATAGAGCGGTATTTTCAAAGCAGAAGCCAGATTTCCGCCTACAACATTTATTGCCAAGCATATCGGTATCAATGATATTACAATAATTGAAATAGAATTTTTTTGTTTCATATGTTTCTCCCCCGTGATATCTCACCGGATCGGAACAAAAACGCTGCTACCTGCCGATCATAAACAACTTTCTGTCTATTTCATGGCAGCAAGCATATCCCCCAAGGTCCTTCACGGTATTTAATATCTTCAGTATTTTTTTATACATCTTGAGCTTTCCCTTAGGAGTGTAAACGTATTTTATTCCCTCGATAAACCTCTTATTGTCCCGATAAACCAACTGTCCGAAGTTGATTTCTCTCGGTAGCTTTTCAATGTTATATTCTTTTTTAAAATCAATCAGAATTTTGTTCAGCCCACAGACCTCTCGCGAGCCGAGAATTATCATTTTATCCGGATCAAGCACGTACCATACAATTGCCCAACCGGAAGTATAATACTCAAGCGACTCAATATTGCCGGATAAAATATATTCCCTGCTTTTCCGCATAAATTCAACAATAGTGCCGTCGTCAAAGAGTTTTTTTACAACGGTTTCGTTTCCCTTTTGCGGTCCGTGTCTGAAATCATAAAAAGCTCCCGCCCAATCCATACACAGTCTGACAGCTTCAAAAACAAGCTTGCTGTCATCGGTATCTATTCCTCGGTTAAGTGCCTCTCCGCAGCATTCGAGGAACCTGTTACTGTCATCGTTCGTCTCACCGGAGAACAATTCCGGACTCATCCAGCTCACATGGCTTTCGGGGTCCACCTCGTATGACCAGTGATACTCATCGGCAACACCTTCAAGATACTTGTAAAGATATTCGGAAAAAGCCTTTACAATTTTCTTGTTTGACATCGGTTCTTTATCCTGAGCGGCTGTCTCCGCTTGGCCGTAAAGTACCCGATTTTCAACAGTTATTGCATCAAGCTGCATAGCTTCTTTTCCCTTTTCAAAGGACAGGCCGCCGCCTGATGCAACACTGTATCTCGCAAGCATCAAATATCCCGCGTGTTCGAAAAAGTGTGAGACGCTCTTTGCCGTTTCGGCCTCATACCTCTGCAACTTTGATCAATTCTTCGTCAATCGTTATTGTTATATTCTTCTTCACATTTATACTCCCCTATGCATTTTATTAATAAGACTATCTATATGTATTATATTATTAATTCTTAATTACTGTCAACCGTTACGGCAAATAAATATCCGACAGACATCGAACACAGGGAAACGCTAAATGTATAATCAGTTTTTCTCCTTATTGGCAAAACCGGGAGTCAGAACCTTAGCAATAACAAGCAAAGCTATGGCTACAATAACCGTACCGACGATAATACACGGAGTATATCCAAACTTCGTGTAAAGAACGGGTGACACGCCGGTTCCTATCGTGCTGCCTATCGCAAGCGCGCCGAAGCTTGAACCTATTACGGTTCCGCGTATTTCAGCTCTTACATCCGTACACAGAGAAATACAAGCCTCTGTTGCAAATTCGACGAATGCAAAGTAAAGGAAAAGACCGATGCTTCCGATAATAAGCGATTTTTGGTTGGTGAATGCGGCTATTACGCCTCCGCATATAGTCACAATGGCACCGAGCTTCATAGCTTTTGTTTTTCCGAGCTTGTCTGTAAGAGTAAGGCAAAGGAGCGAGCCAACAAATACCGCTAATCCGAATGCCGCGGAAATAAAGCCGATCTCCGATAAGCCCTGGTCGAAATTATCTTCAAGCCAACCGCCGTACATTGTCTGGCAGAACCAGTTACCGCCCATAAGAAGCGAGCCGGTGAGAAGAGCTGCCAAGGCATTTTTATCCTTGAGTACGAGCGAAAGTCTGTGGAAATATGAGCCCTTTTCCGCCTTGTTCTCTTGCATCTCGTGAGAAACGGTTGCGTCGATACCGAACCGTTTTTCTCCTTCCTTCGGGAGAATAAAGCCTAAAGCGATTGCAAAAACCACGGCGATGCCTGCCATTAAGACAAACGGTACAGCCCAGCCGAAGTTTTCCATAAGAACACCTGCAACCGGTGAGCCTATCATAAAGCCGAGTGCATATGCGGCTTCAAGAACCGCAGTCATACGGCCTCTGCCCTCGTAAGGAATCATTTCGCTGAGGTAAGAGTACATTGCCGAGTCAAAAGTGAGTGTCGCGGCATAGGAAATTGGTAATGCGACAACAAAGCAAGGGAAGCTTGGGAAGAAGTATATAGCCGCATAGCTTGCCGCAAATGTGAGCAATGCTATTAAAAGCGAATTCTTCTTTCCGAACAAGTCAATAATACCGCCCCATACAGGTCCTAAAAATCCCATTGCCGATCTGATAGAGATGGCAAGACCGATAACAACGATTGTCGTATCCAGGTTTCTTGCGATTTCGGGAAGGAACGGCGTAACCATATGGTATCCCGTAAAAATTGCGATTCGCAACAATCCGAACAGTATAACAAGCATAGCAACTGTGCCCGTAAAAACTCTCTTTTTATTCTTTTCCATTTTAGAATCTCCTCCAACAAATATATGCCGGCTAAAGCGTTAATCCGGAATTTGCGGTGCGATCGGCGCCGTTATGTTTACCGGAAGCCTTGTTTCGGGGAACAGGTTGAAATCCTTCATAATTATTTCTTCAGCCTGCTGTAAGGTTTTTGTATCCTTTATCGCATTAACGATAGGATTTACTTCTCTTAAAATATCGGGGTCAAAGAAGAATGTGAACGCTGCCGCAGGTGTCATTTCAACAGACCAAAGACGTTTGCAGTAGAAGGTTCCGAAATGTCCCTGTGCCGCCTCATACGGCCATTTTTCAACTTCCTCACCCGGAATCCACTTGAGGATTTCGCCGTAAGTGTTTATATCCTCCTGAGTAAGTCCGTTACCGCCGATAAACGCGCCCTTTTGCATAGCCATTCCGATGTTTCTTACGATATGAGCCATCGGCATTTCGGCATCGCCGCCGATTGCATTTACACCGTACACACCGGGGATTTCAAGCTCCGAAGCGCAAAGAATTGAGATAGCGTCTATCAACGGGGACTGTACCTGTGTTTCCGTTCCGGTGAAAAACGCGTCAGCTCCGATATCCACCGTAACAAACAAATCCGCTCCGTATTCCGCGATAAGGTCCCTAAAGCCCTGCATAATGCCGGGAACACCCTTGCGAATGCTTATTGTGGCAATAACGGTATCCTCAAGGACATTTTTCATCAAAGATTCGTGCAGATATTCGCCTTTTCCATGGCCTCCCACAACCTTTGTTTCCTTGCTGATAATCGCCACGTTTTCGCTGAGCCTTTCGGACGGCTGGAGCCAATCGAGATCGATAACCTCTCCTCCGAGAGCCATTTCTCCGTTAAACTCCCACCATTTGCAGCCGATGTCTGCCAAAACGAATTTTTCAACACCGAGCTTTTTGAGGAGATTCATAACGGGAATCGTGTTCATGATGTCTCCTCCGCCGCCGCATCCCGCGAGAAGGGCGACCTTTGATTTTTTACCCAAGTCGATCATCGACGGGCGTGGACTTGTCCAATTATTCATGTTTTTCCTCCTTGTTTTTCATTGTATTTAAAATACAAAAAATTATTTCAAAATCATTTTATAGATCCTCATCAGATCCTCTTCGCCGACTGCTCTCGGATTCACGTTAACGCCGTCATCCATCATGGCGTCTTTTGCATATTTTTTAAGCTCATCCTCGGTAACGGCTCCTATATCAAGCTTTTCTTCTGTTCCGACAGCCCTGAACAGTTCTCTGACTTTTTCTATCAGTACATCCGCAGGCTGCGCGTGTTCGGGGAGCTTTGCACCGATATACTCCAGCACTCTTTTGTACTTCTCCTTGCACACGTCACGGTTATAATCAATAGTCGGAATTTGAAGCACACCGCAACCTAGTCCGTGCGGCACATTATGGTAAACCGTCAACGGGCAGCTTGCCGCATGCGGAATAACGCATCCGCACTTGCTCTGTGCCACGCCTGCAAGAAGTGACGCGTAAGCCATTTCGTTGCGTGCAGCTTTATCGTTTTCGTTCACACAAAGCGGGAGACTCCTGAAGACGATTCTCAAAGCCTCCAGCGCCATTAGCTCTGCCACGGCATCGTCCATAACCGAAGAATAAGCCTCAAGCGCATGTGATAAAACGTCGAGTCCCGTATGAATCGTCGTGTTTTTCGGGACACTGTATGTAAGCTCCGGATCGACAACCGCATATGTTGCCGCAAGCATCGGGCTGAACATAATATCCTTAATATTGTTAGTATCGACAATTACGATACACTCCGAAACCTCGGAGCCCGAGCCCGATGTTGTGGGAATCGCAATCAAAGGAATCGGGGATTTACCGGCTCCTTTATTTCTTCTCCGCGTCCCGCGAGATAATCATGAATACTGCCCTCGTTTGTGGCAAGAATTGCGGCACCCTTCGCTATATCCATGGAGCTTCCGCCGCCTGCAACGATAACAAGGTCACATTTTTCCGCCTTGCAAAGAGCTCCGCACTTATCAACCGTTGCAACCCTCGGGTCCGGCTCCACCTCTGTAAACGCGACGGCTGATGCGCCTGCCTCTTCGACGGAAGCGATAATATCGTTTGCAATTCCGAGCTTATATACCGTAGGGTCGCATACAAGTAATACTTTTTTTGCGTTTTTTTCTTCAATCAAATTCTTAATTTCGAAACGTTTTCCGTTGCCGAATTCAATTGTTGTTTTTAAATAATGTGTAAATGAGTTAATCATCGTTTCATCTCCCTTTAATACTTTTCCAGCCAATCCTCATAGAACGCTTGACAGTCGTGCTTCGGTTCGTATATTTTCCCCGCGAAGCTCATTTCCGCCGCTGCTTCTCTGATGTCCTTGTAAAGTCCGACGCCCGTAAAGGCACCCATGGCAATACCGAGGCCGGTAATCTCTCTTTCCTTTTGCGTAATTACCTGTCTGCCGCATACATCCGCTAGTATGCCGTTATAAAAATCGGATGCGGTCTGTCCGCCGCATACATACAGCGGAGATTCCGAATCAGCCTTTATCGCTTCGAGATTTGCACGCACGGCATAACAGTTTGCCTCGTATACCGCTCTGAAAAAGTGGCCTCGCTTATAGCTGTCCAGAACCCATGGAGTGGGGAATACGAATCCCGAGCGACATGTTGAAGACCTTCGGCCTGCAATTTCATGTCCCGAAAAGCACCGCATACCGTCACAGCCGAGCGGTACCGACATTGCTTCCTGCGTCATTATTTCATAATCCGTACGGAATAAGTCTCTTACCCATCTCAAAGCGAGCCCGGTAATTCCCGCGTTTCCCTCTTGCAGCCACAAACCGGGTACACCATGGCGGTTTGTAAAAGCAAATTCATCGACTTCGTATCTGTCCGTAACGCGCATTACCGGAGTTGTCGTCCCGGCAACGGCTGCAAGCATTCCGCTTTTCAGCACATTCATCCCTACAAGGCCGGCCTGAGAATCTGCTGCTCCGCAAATTACAGGCGTACCCTCCTTAAGTCCTGTTTCACAAGCCGCTTCCTTTGTGACAGTGCCGATTTGCTCTCCGAAATCGGATATTTCCGGAAATATATCGGTTCTGAGTCCCACAGATTTCAGCAGCTCAGATGACCACTTACCGTTTTTGACATCAAATAATTGCGACGAGGAGGCAACAGACGGCTCGCTGACCTTGCTGCCGCACAGTAAATAACATATCCAATCGCTTATCATCATAACCGTATCAATTCGGTCATAAACAGCTTCGTTAAATTTTTTGTACCACAGCAGTCTTGCGAGTCCGAACATTCCGGAAACAGGCAAGCCGGTTATTTCTTTTATGAACGGCTCCTTACCCGACAGAATATCTGCCGCTTCCTCTCCCCTTAAATCTACGCTGGGAGCTGCATATATCTCTTTACCGAAACGGTCAAGCCAAACCATGCCCTCTCTTTGAGAGGTAGCACTCACGGCAACAATTTCATCGGCGGATATTCCTGCCTGCGTTATTACCTTACGGCAAAGCGAAAACAGGATTTTTTTAAATTGCTCCGCATCAAAAAGCATAGCCTCTTTGTTGCTTGAGGAAAGGTCCTTTAGGTATTCCCATTCTCTGTAAGCATAGGAAACCAAACGGCCTGACATATCAAAGAGATTGCATCTGCCTGCTCCCGTGCCTGCATCGAAAACCATAGCGTACTTTTTCACGTTATTCTCCTAAGTCTATACAACTCTGTTATCGATTTTTGTATTTTCGGTAAATGCCCTCACGGCCTCAAAGCACATTTTTGAGTGCTTTGCGATAGCGTTGTATGTAGAGCCTCCGATATGCGGAAGAAGTTCCGTGTTTTCAAGCTCCAAATACGGGCTGTCCGCGCTGAGCGGTTCTTTTCCGTATACGTCAAATGCGGCTCCCGCTATTTTCTTTCGCGAAGGAGAGCAAGAACGTCCTCTTCGTTTGTCGTAGCGGTTCTTGCCGAATTGATGAAATATGCCGTTTCCTTCATATTTGACAGGAGTTCCTTATCAAGCATCCCTCTTGTATCGGGGGTTACCGGCAAGTGGTTTGATACGTAGTCGCTCTCCGAAACCAGCTTTTTCAGGTCCTCCGTCTTTTCCGCTCCGTATTCCTTCATAGCCTCTGCAGAGACATATGGGTCATAAGCTAAAATTCTCATATTGAATGCCGAAAGGCGTTTTGCTGTTTCCTTGGCAACGTTTCCGAAGCCCACAAAGCCGACTGTACTGCCGTCAAGCTCCGTTCCGAAGGATTTGAAATAATAATCCTCGGTCCAGCCTCCGTCGCGTATCATTTTTTCACCCTTATAGAAATTTCTTGAGACGCTGATCATCATTCCGACAACCATTTCGGCAACGCCTACCGCATTTCTTCCCGGAGTGTTGACAACTATAACATTGTTCCTTTTTGCGGCGTCAAGATCGATATTTGAGGTACCCGCTCTGCAGACAACAAGCATTTTGAGCATCGGGCATTGTTCAAAAACTTCCTTTTGAACAACATCCTCCTCGGTTACGAATATTTCAGTTCCTTTTTCGTTTAAAAGCTTTGCCAGCTCTTTGCCCTCTCTTACGATTCCCGTATCGAACCAGTTTTCATAGCAAACCTCGTTGTCTTTTTTCAGCTTTTCAAGATAAAGCTCCTGAAACGGTGCTGTAATCCATATTTTCATTGTGAATACCCCTTCTTATGGCACTAAAACCGTTTTAATTGAAACTCTGTCCGGCTTTTTCGCCGACATGGCCTCATCAATTTCATTTAAAGCAAAGATATCGGTTACCATAACCTTTGCATTTATTTTGCCTTTTTCCAGACAATCTATTGTGTACGGAAAAGCTCCGGGGCTCAAATGCCCTCCGATTACACGAAGCTCTTTAAATTCACTTATCTGATTAAGGTCAATTTCCGCTTTTTTCTTAAACACGCTGTAAATAAAGAGCATTCCCTGTTTTCTCAGACAGTTCATTCCCGTTTCCACCGAAGCGGGATTTCCGGTCGCCTCCATATATATGTCGCAGCCCACTCCGTCGGTTAATTCCATAATTCTTTTTGTGACGTCTTCCTTCATTGGATTTAAGACCTCTGCCGCTCCGAGCTTTTTGGCGATTTCGCAAAGAGCGTCGTTGGTATCTATTCCTATTACTCTCTTCGGATTTCGAAGAAGAGCAAACTGAAGCATTCCCATACCTATAGCTCCGAGTCCCGAAATAACGACAGTGTCTTCCGTCCCCATTCCGGTTTGGTTGACCGCATATGCGGAGCATGACAACGGCTCGCAAAGAGCGGCCTCGACTGCCGGAATGTCTTTTGAAACCTTGTGAATCAATGCGTTTTTCGGAAGAAGCATATATTCGGCAAAGCCGCCCTCAAGGAATCCGTTTTCATCATCGCAAAGATGATAAAGGCCCTTCTTGCAGTAATAACACTTTCCGCACGGCATTATGCACTCCGCCGTAACCCGGTCTCCGCGGACAAAGCCTTTTTCCTCCGCCCCGGGGCCGATTTCTTCGACTGTTCCCACGAATTCGTGTCCGGGTACTCTCGGAGACTCAATGCCTCCCCACGGGTCGCCGCCCATATAAACCGCTCTGTCAGAAGCGCAGATTCCGGCGGCTTCAATTTTTATAAGTATTTCTCCCTCTCCGACCTTAGGTGTATCCACCTCGCAAAATCTGTAATCCTTTGCTCCGTATGCTACTATCGCTTTCACTTCGTGCCTCCTGCTTTACTTATAAATAATCATGGTATTTTTCTTTTTTTATTCCCTGCATCCCGAGCAGCTTACAAGCTTCAATCAGCATTGCCTCTCCGCGTCCGCCTGACATTGCATAATGGTGCGGAAGCGCATTTTTTTGTAAATGTTTCTAAAAACTCCGGAATGCTTACGGGCTCTTCGTCCATTTGCAGCTCCGTAAACCACGCCCTGACGCCGTCGTGACCCTTGTCACGCTGTTTTCCTATTTCGGCACTCAAGGCGAAGAAGCGGTCGCCGTCGTCCGCGACACGGAAAATACTCGCTTTTTGTTTGTTGAATATCAAATCTCCTACCGTGCCGGGATCCTGCGGAGCACCGGGAGCACACGGGTATTCTTTTATTTTCATTCCGTTTTCATTTGCATAGCTCGGCAAGCCTATTCCGCAATGCCACCAAACAACGCCGCCAAACTCGGGATCCACCTGCACCATATCCATAAGAGCCGCTCTTTTTTGCGTTGCGCCCGAAAGCATAATCATACTTATGAGTCCGAGTAAGTCTCCCTCGCAGGCAACGGGGTACCCGTGATCACAAAGGTAGCCGTATGCCATACACGGGAAAATATCCAATCTCTCCTGGAAGCGCGTCCAACACGCAACAGCCATTCCCGCGTAATTGTTTTCTTCAAAATATCTTTTTAAAACACAGATAAGCTTGCATGATTTTACAAATCTTTCCTCGTCTGCGGTAAACGAGCTTGCGCTGCTTTTTATCTCCGCGGCAAGCTCAGCTATTTCTTCATCCTTCATTTCAAGAACCGCGTCAATGATTTTGTCAATGTCCGTTTCTTCTATTGTTATGCCGAAACGGCTTTCGACCTTTTTCTTATCGTATTCAAGATTGACAAATCCCTCGGCAACGCCTCCGGCAATCGCAATCTTCTTACCCTTAATTGCCTTTAGACATCTTATCGCACCGACGGTAGTAAGAAATCTGTTTACAAAAAGGGTATCGTCCGCGTTTCCGTACAGCCATTTCACGGCGGGTATTTCGCGTCCCGAATTTGCCACACTTGTGAAAAGATTGAGTCCCGTCATTGAATTAAAGAGCAGCACGCCCTCTTTTTTCGGTTCAGGAACAGCCCAGCAGCAAACCGGCACGCCGAGCTTTGTAAACTCGTTTATGCACTCACCGAACCATGTAAAGCCCTTGACCGTTACAACAATCAAATCGCAATCCTTAAGCCCGTTTGCAACCCTTTTAGCTTCCTCAGGCTCAAAAAACGCCGACTCGCCTTTTATAACCTCGCAGTCGTTTTTTTGAGCCAATTCGATAAATGCCGAAACATTTTTATTGTCAAGACCTGCAGCATCATTTGTTGCAGCGAGTCCTATTTTAATCATTTTTTCTCCTCCGAAAGTATCACAATCTGCCGATAAAAATAAAAAAGAGACTTCTCCTGAAATTATTATGCGCATCGGGGTAACGAAATACAAAATCAAGCTGACAGGAGAAATCTCTCTTTTTATCTATTCTGAAAATTTACACAGAATCAAGCTTTAAAGACCGGCGATTCTCGCGAGAGCGTCAAAGCCCTCCATATCGCCGAGCTCTTTGTCAAAGAAGCAGGTTTCACCGCCCATGGCCTTACAGGTGCAAGCGATTTTAGCCGCGTCTTCGGTTACAAGCGCCGCCTCGAGCGCCCATTTCATATCAGGACCGCAGGCAAGCAGGCCGTGACCCTTTAATCCGATTGCGTAATCGGGGCCGAGTGTTTCGACAGCCGCCTTCGCAAGATTCGGTGAGCCCGCTCCCTCAAGCGGAGCGACTTTAATGGCACCGTTCGTCACATACTGACTGACTGTCACCGTCGGAATATATGGTTCATTCTTCAGCGACCAAGCAATTACATAAGGTGTATGGCAATGAATAACCGCATTTACGTCGGGTCTGTTTCTGTATACGCCGGTATGCATACCGGTCTCGATGGAAGGACTAAGCGAGCCCTCAACCACGTTTCCGTTAATATCGACAATAATTATATCCTCGGGCTTCATAACGCCGTAAGCCACGCCGCTCGGTTTTATCGCCACAAGGTTTGTCTGCGGATCTCTGACGCTTATATTTCCTCCGGAAAGCTGTGTAAAGCCTCTTTCAAATAAGTACTTACCAACCTCTACTACGATTTCCTTTTGTCTTTCGAGCATATTAAACAGCCGCCTTTCATTAAATTCTCTTTAGCATTTATTTTCATCTGCTGTCCTTATTCTATCACCTTAGTATTGATATTTCTATTGATATTTTTAATAAATATCAATATCAGTTTTTGAACAATATCAATAAAGGAAAAACGTCATTGATAGTAATGACGTTGATTATTAGTATTTATATTTATATATTAATAATTTAACAAAGTGACAAATCAGGCTCATTTTTTTGCTTTTTAACTGCTCTTTTGCAAAATGTCATAATAATAAGTTGAAACTTCGGCTTGCATATTGCGAATATCTGTATAAATAGAAAAAGCCCTTTGAGAAAGGGATTTCTCCTCTCTCAAAGGGCAGGTTGATAAACCGGAATTTGTGAATTACTTAAATAAAGCATATATAATAACGAATACAATGCCAAGAATTATGGAACTTATACCCGAAACAAGTGGCATTATCAAATTCTTCTTGCTGTTAACAATAGCTTTATCCGGCTTATCTTCATATACTCTTAGTTCCACAACATCATTAACCTTATATGTGCAATTAGGTGTAAACGATGAAATTCTGTGTGCAACTCTAAATGTTTTATTATTGTATTGATATTCAAAGATAGGAGTATAGGTAAATCCTTTCCCTACCCCGAGACTTTTGACGACTTCGATTACTTTTCCTTGAACAACTATATATCTTTGCTTTTTCTTTACGAAAAGTAACCAAAAAGCAAATCCCAAATATTACAAGCGCCATTCCCACCATAAATAAATATTTCATAATATATACCTCGCATAAAATTCAGCTTCGTATTCCATTCATTTTAGAAAATGGGCAACTCCGATTTGGAATTGCCCACTCGCTATGCTTGCTATCTTAACATAACATTCAGTATCGCACAAACTTTTGATAAAAGGATTTTTCCTCTCTCAAAGGGCAAGTTGGCAAACTTGAATTTATAAACTCAAGTTCGTTACCAGTAACGAATATCTTTTTGTCTTATTTTTAATATCTTCCTCAGTAACACCATAATAACTGTATAAATCTCCGGATATTTTCTTAAATTCTTTCATTACCGCCTTATTTCCTGAATAAGACAATCCAAATATATTCCAAGTATAATCTATCTCCATTTCAAGAAAATCATCATCGATTCTTATTTTATACAAATGAAAATCCATAGGAATTATACTATCGGGCATTTCAGCAATCATTTCACTTCGAGTCTTTATTTTACCCAAATACTCTTTGACGGATGCTTCATTAGAAAAATCCGGCACCGGAATATCCTTCATTTCACCCAAAAGTTCCGGTTTATACTGCAAAATCAAACTCTCTTTTAGACATTTTATTTGTTCAATATATTCTCTATCAGCGGGAGCAGTTTCGGTCAATTCGTATTTATCTTTTGCATACTGCACTGTTTCAGAAAGAGAATGCGGATTTGCAACTATTGTCTTCTCTACTTTTTTCTCTTATATCTATATATGCTATTTTTGATTCTAATCTTTAATGGTTGCTTTTTTGAATGTCCTGCTGTAAAAATGCTTGTAGGACCATCTGCACCACCTATGATTGAAATTGAAATCGCATTTTTACTTTTTTGCTCCATTCGCCTTTTCCTCACAAATCCCGATTTGTATTTCTGTTCATTTTAAAAAATGGGCAACTCCGATTGGAATTGCCCACTCGCTATACTTGCTATCTTAACATAACATTCAGTATCGCACAACCTTTTTTTGAGAAAAGGATTTCTCCTCTCTCAAAGAGCAGGTCGACAAACTTGAAGTTGGCGATTGCTTACTTCCTTATCGTATTAAGAACATTTAAGGCTTGTTCACCTTCATCTCTGTTGGTACTCCATACGCTGATAGACAATAATTCACCCGCAGAATAATACCCTACATAAACAACATAAATAGTGTTGCTATCTTCCGTTAATACATCGTCGTATATCTTTGCTTCAAATCCGCTTGGAATGTAGAAATCTAAATTTCGCTGTCTTGCAGATACTGGCACTGTTCTGATATAAGCATCTTCCATTACTTCTCTTGGTGCAAGTATACCATCCCTTTCTGCGTGGAACGGTGTTATACGAATTGTCAAATCACTATTGTCAGGATAAAAAATGTACTGACTACTCTCTTTATCGTATTCGCCTTGCCAGTTATCTGGCATAGAAATTTGCCAATCAAAAAGTAATTTATAAGGATTCATGTTGCCCCTCCAAATCCCGATTTGCATTTTCATTCATTTTAGAAAATGGGCAACTCCGATTGGAATTGCCCAAATACTTTATTTTTGCTTATCAATAGAGCTTTGCACCTGCCGGAATGTGGTCATCAACCATCAGAAGATGGAGCTTTTCTTCGCCTTCTTCTTCATGAATAGCACTGAGGAGCATACCGCAAGAGTCAATGCCCATCATAGCTCTCGGTGGAAGATTTGTGATAGCAATAAGAGTCTTTCCAACCAGTTCTTCCGGCTCATAAAAGCTATGAATGCCGCTTAAAATGGTTCTGTCTGTGCCTGTTCCGTCATCAAGAGTAAACTGCAACAGTTTCTTTGACTTCGGTACTGCAACACACTCTTTAACCTTTACTGCACGGAAATCTGACTTTGAGAATGTATCAAAATCAACAAATTCCTCAAATAAAGGCTCTACCTTTACCTTAGAAAAATCTATCTTTTCAGCGACCTTTTCTGCAGCTGCAGGAGCTGCTTCGGAAGTCTTATTTGTCTTCTTGTCAGCGTCCAAGGACTTCATTGTCGGGAAGAATAAAACGTCGCGGATTGCGGGGGAATCGGTAAGCAGCATTACCATACGGTCTATGCCGAAGCCTATACCGCCTGTGGGCGGCATACCGAGCTCAAGAGCATATAGGAAATCCTCGTCGGTATGATTTGCCTCTTCGTCTCCGAGAGCGAAAAGCTCCTCCTGCGCCTTAAAGCGTTCGCGCTGATCAATCGGGTCGTTAAGCTCCGAATAAGCGTTTGCCATCTCCCAGCCGTTCATAAAGAACTCAAAACGCTCAACATAGTCGGGATTTTCCGGTTTCTTTTTGGTGAGCGGAGATATTTCAATGGGATGATCCATAATAAACGTAGGCTGAATAAGGTGTTCCTCAACAAAAGCCTCGAAGAAGAGATTGAGTATATCGCCCTTTTTGTGGTGAGGCTCAAACTCAACATTGTGCTCCTTGGCGGCGGCTCTTGCCTCGTCAAGAGTCTTTATCTCATTAAAATCTACACCCGAATACTTCTTTACCGCGTCAAGCATAGTAAGACGCTCAAAGGGCTTGCCGAGATCCATCTCGATGCCGTTATATGTTATAACGGTAGTGCCGAGAACCTCTTTTGCAACGTGGCGATAAAGATTTTCGGTAAGATCCATCATACCGTGATAATCCGTATATGCCTGATAAAGCTCCATAAGCGTAAATTCGGGATTGTGGCGTGTGTCAAGCCCCTCATTACGGAAAACTCTGCCTATTTCATACACTCTCTCGAGTCCGCCGACTATAAGGCGTTTTAGATACAGTTCAAGAGAAATTCTGAGCTTAACGTCCTCGTCGAGAGCATTGTAGTGAGTGACAAACGGTCTTGCCGCCGCGCCGCCCGCGTTTGCAACGAGCATGGGGGTTTCAACCTCCATAAAGCCCTCTGAATCAAGATAATTTCTGATACTGCTGATTATTCTTGAACGCTTTACAAACGTATCCTTTACGTCCTGATTCATAATAAGGTCAATATATCTCTGGCGGTAACGGGTATCGGTATTGGTAAGTCCGTGGAACTTTTCGGGAAGAACCTGAAGGCTCTTCGAAAGCAGTACCACCTGCGTTGCGTGAATCGAAATCTCGCCTGTTTTGGTTTTGAAAACGGTACCCTTGATATTTACTATATCGCCGATGTCCATTTTCTTAAAGGCTTTATATTCATCCTCGCCTATGCAGTCACGGGCAACATACGACTGTATACTACCCTTTAGGTCCTGTACATTGCAAAATGACGCCTTACCCATAATACGCTTTGACATAAGTCTGCCGGCAACGGAAACCTCCTTGCCGTCAAGATCATCAAAATCGGCTTTAATATCCGCGCTGTGGTGAGTAACATCGCACTTTGTGATAACAAACGGGTCATTGCCCTCGGCTTGTAAATCACGAAGCTTCTGAACTCTTATCATATGCAGCTCGTCGAGGTTTTCATCGTTTGCATTGTTTACTTTCTTTACGTCTGCCATATCTTCACTTCCTGTCAAAAAAGGAGCGCAAGGGAACAAAGAGAGTCCCTTTCGCCCCGTTAAATTTTTAATTATTTTGAAATTTCCTTAATGACGAATTTAAGAAGACCGATAGGTGCTTCAACCTCAACGGTCTCGCCGACCTTGTGGCCGATAAGGGCTTTGCCTACGGGCGATTCGTCAGATATTTTACCCTCGTCGGGATCGGCCTGTGCAAAGCCGACTATTTTATATTGAAGTTCTGCGCCGGAATCGTTTGTGATAGTGACCTTTGAGCCTATATGAACAACCTCTGTTCCGAGAGCCTCCTCGTCAAAAACCTTTGCGTTTTTGATCATATGCTCAATTTCGTTTATGCGAGCCTCGAGCTTTGCCTGATCGCTCATTGCCTCATCGTACTCGCTGTTCTCCGACAAGTCGCCGAAGCTTCTCGCAACTTTGATTTTTTCCGCAGCTTCTTTTCTGCCGACGGTTTTTAATTCCTCGAGTTCTTTTTCAAGATCGCGAAGACCCTCTGCGGTCAATAAGGTTTCCTGCTGAGCCATACTAATTCACCATAGCCTTTCAAGTTTATAAATCGTACCGCAAATAAAATACGCGGCCGTTAAATTTCAGTATTACACGAATAAATATTGTATCAAAAGAGCAAAGATATGTCAAGTTTTTTAGGGCTCTCCGAAAATGTCGGAAAGCAGGTAAAACGAACCGCACACAAGCAGCATATCGCCGTTTTTCACAAGGCTCCTTGCCTTTTTATAAGCGTCTTTCGGGTCTTTTACGGAAACAACGTCCCTACAAAAGCACTCTCCCTCACGAAGGAGCACATTCTCATCCTCGGCGCGCGGATTTGACGGCTTTGTAAACACCGCGGTTTTGCAATGCGGCAAAATCGCTGCAAGGTAATCCTTTGTGTCCTTATCAGCCATCATACCTATAAGAACGGTTATGCTTTTATCGCCCGCAAACCGCACAAGGACGTTTTCAAGTGCCGCGGCGCACTCCGGATTGTGGCCGCCGTCGAGCATAATGACAGGCGACCTTGATATTATCTCCATACGCGCGTGAATAACCGTGCTCTCTATGCCCTTTTTTATAAACTCATCGCTTATTCCGAGCGCTCTTGCCGCAGTTATAACGCCCACGGTATTTTCTACCTGATGCCTGCCGACAAGAGGTATTTTAACGGTAAGACCGTTATATGATATTTCCGTGCCGAAAATATCCTCGGACAGTATTTCGGCGGCGGAGACATCGCCGATTAAAAGCCGCCCGTTTTTCTCTTTTACCGTATCTTTTATGACGGAAAGAGCCTTTTCGTTTTGCTCGCTTGTGGTAATTACGGTTCCGCCGTTTATTATGCCGCATTTTTCCGCGGCTATTTTCTCAACGGTGTCGCCGAGTATTTTCGTATGGTCAAGCGATATTGAAGTGATTACCGCGGCTTTGGGGCACGGAATTATGTTTGTGCTGTCATATCTTCCGCCAAGACCCACTTCAAGCACGACCGCATCGCACTTTTGCTCATAAAAGTAAAGCATTGCCGCGGCTGTTATCGCCTCAAATTCCGTCGGCTCCGTTCCCTTTGCCGACAGCCTGTCACAGGCATTTTTCACTTTTTCGACAACGAGTGAGAGGTCATCATGCGGAATGTTTTTATTGTTTATCTGTATTCTCTCGCAAAAATCAAATACATACGGCGACGTAAAAAGCCCTGTTTTTTTGCCTGCGGCGCAAAGTATGCTGCTCAGCATCGTAGATGTGGTGCCCTTACCGTTTGTGCCGGCAACATGAACGAATTCGAGCTTTTCCTGAGGATTCCCGAGCTCGTTCAGCAACGCGGATATTCTCTGGAGCCCTAAATTCATACCGAATTTCAGAAGCGAATGTATATATTTTACCGAGTCTTCGTAATTCATAATTTTCCTTTACAAAACACAGACCCACCGCGCAAATGCACAGCGGGTCGGAATACGCTGAAATTTTAAGCCTGCTCTTTTACCTGCTCATCGTCCTTTTTCGCGCTCTTTATTCTGCGCGGTACCCTCTGAGCCTCTGAACACAACGAATTTATCAAAAAGATATTCCGTTACCATATTAACTATCATCGTGATACCCAAAACGATATAGTTTATAGCCGTAAGTGAGGCAAATTTCGCCGTGAAATAATTGCCCAAAACGGTAGAGACCGGTGTGAATACAAGATAATAGCCGAAAACCTTGAGCATTGCAATCGGAACATTATTTGCCGATTTAAAGGTAAACTTGCGGTTAAACGTGAAATTCCAAACAACAGAAAGAATAAGCGCGATAAGATACATGGGGCCGTATTCGTTTTCCATTATTTTGGCAAACGTCGCATTGCTTTGCATTAAGCCTTGGAAGAACGAGAGCTTTATCAAAACCTCACTCATAAGAGTGAAGCTGCCTATTTGAATCAGTCCCGCAGAACAGGAAAAAGCAACAAATTTAAAAAATTGCCTATATTCTTATTATCTTTTTTGTTTTCGCTCATACGTTCAACTCCTTTTCGCATAACAATGAGCACCGCTGCCTGTATTGTTCATTATTTTATCACGCTTCCGGGCGGTTTTCAAGGTATTTGACACCGTATTTACAAGAAAGATTAAATATGTTAAAATCATACCGCAAATTGTAATTGAGGGGTTTATTATGCAAGTTGATATATATGATTTTGACCACACGCTTTTCCCCATGGACAGCGGCTCGCGCTTTTTCGGCTACTGTATGCTGCACTACCCGTGGATACTCGTTTTTGCACCGTTCCAAATAATTATGGCTCTTTTGCTGGTCACCAAAATAATCAGCTTTACCACATTCAAAAAATATTTTTTCTGCTTTGTGATGCTCGTTCCGCTAAACAAAGCCGTTAACAAGTTTTGGGATAAACACGAAAAAGAGGTATTCCCCTGGTTTAAGGAGAGAAAGCGATACGCCGTTGTAATAAGCGCAAGCCCCGATTTTTTACTGTGCGAAATCCAAAGGCGGCTCAAATTTGAAACGCTGATATGCACAAAGCACAACCCCAAAACCGGTGCCATTATAGGGCTTAACTGCCGCGACGAGGAAAAGGTAAGACGCTTCAGGGAGCTTTTCCCCGATGCCGAGGTAACAGACGTATATTCCGACAGCCTGCGCCATGACCGTCCCATATTTTCGCTCGGAAAACGCTGCTTCCATATAGTTAAGGGCGAGCGCCGCGAGTTTAACTACGAGAGCGTTTACGGCAACAAAAAATAAATAAAGTGTTTTATAAAAGCCAAGGAGCCGTAAAAAACTTCCGTTTTTTACGGCTCCTTTTTTGCAGTATATTGTTCAGTATTCTATGCCTCGGCGAGCTTTTACGCCCTTTTCGTAAGGATGCCGAACGGCGGTAAACTTCGTAACGTAATCGGCAGCGTCCGCTATATCGTCGCTCTTTGCGTGGCCCGTCACTATAATTTCAAGCTTGTCGGCAGCTTTTGATACAGCTCAAAAAAAGCTCACGGTCAACAAATCCGCCCGTGTATGCGTCGAGAGCTTCGTCGAGGATTATCATATCACAATCATTTTCGCGCTCAAAAGCAGAGCGAAGCAGCTTAGTGTAATCCTCAAAAATCTCTTTTTTTCGCATATCGGTCATATTCTCAAACAGCTTGTAGTCGCTTTTCGGCAAGAGCACCGTAATACCCGGAATGTCTCGCAGCACTTTTATTTCGCCCGATTTACCGTCCTTAAAAAACTGTGCGAATATAACCCTCATTCCGTTGCCCGCGGCTCTTACGGCCGCGCCTGCCGCAGCGGAGGTTTTTCCTTTGCCGAAGCCGTAATACAGCTGTACCATTTATCTACCTGCCTTTATGCTTTAGGCTTTATTATACAGAAAATCCATAAGAAAAGCAATATTCACGGTTACTCCACGGTGACGGATTTTGCGAGATTTCGCGGCTTATCAACATCACAGCCGCGAAGCACAGCCATATAATAGGCGAATATCTGAAGAGGTATTACATTGAGCGACGGTAAGAAATTACCGTATGTTGACGGTACGCGTATAACCTCGTCGGCAAATTCCGAAACGGAGGCATGCTTATCTGTGACAAGTGCGATTACCGACGCGCCGCGCGCCTTAACCTCTTTAATATTACCGAGAGTTTTTTCAAAAAGTTTATCCTGCGTCGCAACGGCAAACACGGGAGTCCCCTCTTCGATAAGAGATATGGTGCCGTGCTTAAGCTCACCGGCAGCATAGGCCTCCGAATGAATATACGATATTTCCTTGAGCTTTAACGAGCCTTCAAGAGAAATGGCGTAATCAAGCCCCCTGCCGATAAAAAACACATCATCGGAGCTGACGTATTTATGGGCGAGCGTTTTAAGCTCGTCGGTAAGATTTAAAAGGTCTTCAATCTGCGACGGAAGACACATAAGCTCTTTTGTGAGCTCTTTTTCTCTTTCCTCGGGAAGAAGCCCTACGGCCTTTGAAAAACGAAGTGCAAGCAGATATACTACGGCAAGCTGTGCCGAAAAAGCCTTTGTTGTTGCAACGGCGATTTCGGGTCCCGCCATGGTATATATAACGTCGTCGCTCTCTCGTGCTATTGTGCTCGCGACCACATTTACTATCGAAATCACCTTTGCACCCTTGCTTTTAGCCTCACGCAGAGCCGCTAAGGTATCGGCGGTTTCACCGGATTGGCTTATAACTATGCAGATATCGCCCTTTTTGATTATCGGGTCGCGATAGCGAAATTCGCTTGCAAGGTCTGTTTCACAGGGAATACGCGCCATATCCTCGAATATATATTTTGCCGTCATACCTACATGCCATGCGCTGCCGCACGCCACTATATGAATCTTGCCGATATTCTTGATTTCTTCATCGGTAAGAGTGAGCTCGGGAATTGACACCCTGCCGTCCTTAATCCTCGGCGAAAGCGTATCGTGTATAGCCTTGGGCTGCTCGGCAATTTCCTTTTGCATAAAGTGCTCGTAGCCGCACTTTTCCGCAGCCTCAACGTCCCATGTTACGTGGTAAACGTCCTTTTTGACAACATTTTTGTCTGTATCGTAAAGCGTCACATTGTCTTTTGTGAGAACCGCAATCTGATTGTCTTCAAGCAAATAGCAGTCTCTTGTATATTTTAAAACCGCGGGGATATCCGACGCGAGGAAATTCTCACCGTCGCCGAGCCCCACTATAAGCGGACTGTCTTTTCGTGCCGCTATAATTGTACCGGGCTTATCGTCCGCCAAAATCGCAACGGCATAAGAGCCGCGCACGGTCTTCATAACATTTACCATGGCGTCAAGCAAATCGCCCTTATAGTAATAATCAAACAAATGCGCGAGCACCTCGGTATCCGTTTCGGAAACGAATACATAGCCACCCTTTTGGAGCATAGTTTTAAGCTCAATATAATTCTCGATTATACCGTTGTGCACAAGCGTTATTCTGCCGTTTCCGCCCTTATGCGGATGTGCATTGACATCTGTCGGCGCACCGTGGGTGGCCCATCTTGTATGACCTATTCCGACCGTGCCGGAAAGGCCGCCGACCTCTTCGAGTTTTTCCTCAAGATTTTTTATACGGCCCTTTGTCTTAACAACGTCTGTTTTGCCGTTTTCTGACACGGCAATGCCTGCCGAGTCATAACCTCTGTACTCAAGCTTTTTTAAACCGTCAATCAATATCGGAGAGGCACTATTCTCCCCTACATAACCAACAATTCCACACATATTAAATTTTTCCTTTTCAAAAAATAAAATTTGTGCCTTGCTTTTCCTTTGTACACGGTGCGTTGCCGCTCCGCCTTTGTGAAAAGCCTTTGATCCCCGCACTTATGGGACAAGAAGCATCCGCCGAAAACTTCGATAACTTCTTCCTCGTCACCTGCAAATTCGGCAAAGCCGATAGTGCGACATACAGGTCCGGCGCTAAAACTCTCTTGCGGAAAGTCCTTTAAAAAACAAAAATCTCCTTTCGCTTTTTTGAGGGCGGCTCGCACAGCCGACGGCTCATTTGTTAAAGTATAATATGCCACGCGGCAAATGTCAACGGAAAATAATACTTTTATACCTTTTTTAAAACTTACGCAGCGAATATTATTATGTTTAAAACTACGGTTTTTACACATAATTTTAATAAAAGCTCGGAGGTAATCTATGGATATAAAAAGGTGCACCATTGACTCGCAGGATATTTTACGACACGAAAACGCAAGAGCGTTTTTTGTTTGCCTTTTAAGCTTTGTGCTGTCGCTTTTGATTCTCGGCGCCGCTCTTTTCGGCGTGTATTCGCTCTATACCGTGAGCGGACTCGACAAGGAAAAATACAGCGTTCCCATTCTCTCTTTACTATATGCCCTTTTTTCGTCGGAGGTTACCGTTTCTCTGTTTGCACTGTCCGCCGTTTCCTACAACCGCAAAAGATGGTTTTACCGCAACGCCTCGGAAAAAGCACCTGTATCATATCTTTTTGCCGGTGAAAAATTTTCGGTAAGGCTGAAGGTCTTTTATTTTTTCTTTTTCAAAAAGCTGATGACTGCGCTGTGTCTTGTCGCAGCTGAAATACCGTTTTTGCTTTGCAGTCTTGTTTTTTACCGCGAGCTCTCCGAAAAAGGATTATACAAAACCGTATTTGCGGGAGCAGTCGCCCTCTGCTCTGTGCTGTTTTTGCTCGGACTGTACTTCGGCGCAGTTCTTTCGAAAACATTTTGGCTGTGCGAAAAGGTATACTTCAAAAACAAAAAATGCTCCGTAGCGCTTGCCGTAAACAAAGCAAAAGCCTGACCGAGGGAAAACGGTTCAGGCTTGTAAATTATAATATAAGCTTTGCTTGGCGAATACTTTTCTGCATATTCTTAATTCCGCTGTTTTACACGGTGCCGTACATTTCACAGTCAAACGGATTGCTGTGCCGCGAATTTATCGGAAAGTACAGGCAAGGTGCCGCCTTCCCGGTGGTTTTTATGAAACTGCAAAAAACGTAGCCTCGAAATAAGACCTTCATTCGTTCTTCTTTGCCTTTTTACTGCCGAATGTGTCGGCAAGATAAATCATAAGAAGTATCAGCACGGCTATCGCGGTGGATTTAAGCCGTGTAAAGCCGTATTTTGCCTCAAGGCAGCCGGTCGCAAAGACGAGCCCCACAAGAGCTAAAATATATACTATTAAAAGAACGGTTTTTAGAGCCGGCTTTTTTTCGGAATTAAGCGACATAAAATATACGGCGGCCGTGACCGCCAAGGCCGTTCCGAAATACACGACAGCAAACACAGTCATAAATATCAGCCTTTCGGATTATTCATAGTTCCAGCCGTGGGAAGCGAGCTCATCCAAGACCTCTTTATCCACATCATCGGCGGTACCTTTTGACACTATCTTGCATGAATACACATTGACCTGAGGCGGATATGACTCCATAATCTCATTCGCGTGCTTTATTTTTATGAGATCGCCCGTGCGGACATCGGAAAACAAATCTTCGTCGTCCGAGGAATTTATCATAACCGTAGGAGAGCCGTTTAAAACTATAAGACAACTGCTTCCCGAAACCACGGCGCGCCCCGTGGAAGCAGGTTTAAAATTTCCGCACCCGTAAAGCAAGGTAAAAACAAGCAAAAGGCTTAAAACCGTACATAAGATCTTTTTCATGTATTATCTTCCTTCCGTGTTCGGTGAATTATGCACAGCGTCGTGTCTTCGCCGCCGCACATCTATTATAATTTTACTTCTTTTCTCCGCTAAATACAATTCGCCGAAAGTATAATAAAACGCCTTCAAATTTGTCGGAAATAACAATTTCGAATACCGATAAACCGAAATCGGTGATTTTGAGCCGTCATATGAAACTGACCGCAGAGCCGATACAAAATAAAAATCGACAAATCTCTTACGAGACTTGTCGATTTTTGTCTGTGGGGTACAGAAAAGCTGTTTTTATGTTTTTTGTGGATAGAGTTGAACTCTCGGAATTTTTAATGAAATCGTTCGCGTTGCTCACGATGAAATCAAAACCTACGGTTTTGATGAAATTTTCGGCTGCGCAGAAAATGAAATTAAATCCACCCATCGCCGCAGCGATTTCATACGCTGAAAGCGTATTTCATATTGCGAAGCAATGTTTCACCCACCCGCAAGGGTGGATTTAGTTGAAAAGGACAGATTTCTAACGAAATCTGTCCTTTTCTGGCGCGCCGGGAGGGATTCGAACCCGCGACCTTTTGGTTCGTAGCCAAACACTCTATCCGGCTGAGCTACCGGCGCATATGCAATTTTTACTGCTCAAGTATATTAACACTATTAGAACAAAAAGTCAACATTTTTTTACGCTCGGCAAGAATAAATCGTTTTTTATTATATTCCGAAGCAGCCGAAATATCGCCATATAAATAAAATATTACGGCTAAATAATTATAATATATCTGTTTACCGAAACAAATAAAAAATGCATTTTTAAGAGCGAGATAAGCCGAAAACAGAGCAAAATCGACGGTATAATTTGTATAAAGCAATCAAAATGCATAATCGGCAAAAATTTTCTCCACTTTTTTCTGTTTTGTGGTATACTTAAAAGGTATTACGGCAAGGATTTAAGACAAGCCTTAATGCACGCGGCAGGAAAAGCTTAACACAGCTGCCGAAATCTACACAAATCAAATCCGGGAAGGCGGATATATATGGATAAAAAATATGATGTTCTGATAATCGGATGCGGAGTTGCCGGCCTTTACACTTCACTCTCGCTGCCAGAAAATCTGTCTGTTCTTGTGCTTTCAAAGCAAGACGAAACCGTTTCCAACAGCTCTTTGGCTCAGGGCGGCGTAGCTGCCGTTTTAAGCCTTGAAAACGACAGCTATGAGCTTCATTACAACGACACCATGATTGCCGGCGGTCAGGCCAACACACCGGACGCCGTAAACACACTTGTTCACGAAGGCCCCGACCAGGTACGTCAACTGATAAAATACGGCGTTAATTTTGACCGCAATTCCGATGGTACTCTTCAAAAAACGCTTGAGGGCGGCCACAGCCGTCGCAGAATAGTTCACTACAAAGACACCACGGGTGCGGAAATTGTGCGTGTGCTCCTTGTAGAAGCCAAAAAGCGAAGCAACATAACGCTTGTCGAAAACGCCGACGTTTTTAAACTCACAAAGGTTAAAAACGGCTTTTGCGCGGATATGCTTTTAAACGGCAAGACCGCCGCCACGGTATTTTCGGATTTCTGCGTAATAGCGACAGGCGGTATAGGCAGAGTTTACAAATACACTACCAATCCCGCCGTTGCCACCGGTGACGGAATCCGCCTCGCATACGATATGGGTGCTACGATAAAGGAGCTAAGCTACGTTCAGTTTCATCCCACCGCTTTTAACGGAAACGACAGGGAGCAATTCCTGATAAGCGAGTCGGTACGAGGAGAGGGTGCATACCTGCTCAACTGTAACAAGGAACGCTTTATGGACAGATATGACAAACGCCTTGAGCTTGCCCCGCGCGATGTTGTATCGCGCTCTATAATTCTTGAAAGCCGCAGAACGGGCAGCGATAACTTCTACCTTGATATAAGATACAAGGGACACGATTACCTTGTAAACCGCTTCCCCGGAATATATGAGGGATGCTTAAAACACGGCGTTGATATGACCAAGGATTTAATTCCCGTATTCCCGTGCCAGCACTACCTCATGGGCGGAATCGACGTTGACCTTGACGCGCGTACTTCTATTTCGAGAATGTATGCCGTAGGTGAATGCTCGCACACGGGAGTTCACGGCAAAAACCGCCTCGCAAGCAACTCGCTTTTGGAGGCACTTGTATTCGGAAAGCGCGCGGCAGACGATATAGCGTCTCTTTCTAAAAAGGACCCTGACCACGTGACCGTTACGGAGCACAAAACGGATATTTCGGGTGCTCCGCTGCCAAAGGGGATGCGCACAGAAATTCGCTCGATTATGCAACGTTCTTACTTTGTACTTCCGGATATGGACGCGGTAAGAGTAGGCTTGAAGCGCGTTGACGCTATACTTATGAGACTTAAAAACGGCAAATTTGCAATTACACCCGACTATTGTGAGGCTTTAAGTCTTGCCACGGTAGCCCATATAATCTTAAAAGAGGTGGACGAAGGATGATTTTACCGCAGTTTTACACGGACGACATTATTAAGCGCGCCATACTTGAGGATATTAACTATGTCGATGTGGCGTCGGATTACCTGATTTCCGAGGAGCAGCGCAATGAGGCGTATTTCGTCTCAAAGGCAGACGGCGTTCTCTGCGGCATAGATGTCGCAATGAGAGTTTTTGAACTTTTGGACGATTCTTTTACCGCCAAGGTATATATGCACGACGGCGACAAGGTGAAAAAGGGCGACCTTATAGCCGAATTCAGCGGAAAAGCCACGCTTCTTTTAAAGGGAGAGAGAACTGCCCTGAACTTGTTGCAGCATATGTCGGGAATAGCCACGGCGACCGCAAAGGCAGTAAAACTCTGTGAGGGAACAAAGGCTTCAATAGCCGACACAAGAAAGACCCTTCCGTCTCTGCGCGCCCTTCAAAAATACGCGGTAACCTGCGGCGGAGGCAAAAACCACCGTTTTAATCTTTCCGACTGCGCTATGCTCAAGGATAATCACATAGACGCCGGAGGCGGCATAACGGGAGCCGTAAAAAAGCTTCGCGGAAAGATAGGCCACACGGTGAAAATTGAGGTTGAAACACGCAACCTTGATGAAGTAAAAGAGGCGGTCAAGGCAGGAGCCGACATAATAATGCTCGATAATATGGACTGTGACACCATGAAAAAAGCCGTTGAGATAATCGGCGGCAAGGCTCTTACGGAGGCTTCGGGCGGAATTACCGACGAAACCATACCCGGCGTTGCGGCGTGCGGCGTAGATATAATATCAATCGGAGCGCTGACTCATTCCGTTCAGGCATTTGACATTTCCATGAAAATGAAAAAATAAAAAGCCACCCCCAAGATGTGCCTTAGCTTATCTTGGGGGTATGTTATTTTGAAGCAATAATGCCCTATAAACAAAAAGCCGACGGCGCCGAAAGCAAAAAGTTTCGGTGCCGCTTTTTTTGTTCGGCTACAGGAAAAAACGTATTGTTGCACTAAGGCTGCCGCTTATTCAATTCTGCCTTTAGAGTTAATGTCCGCAAGGCGGTCAAAGCACAGCTCGGAAAGACGTGCCGCACCACACAATTCATACAAGGCGGAAGCAAACAAGAGCGAATTACACGGTGGCAGAACCTTTGTTATGTCATCGGGCAGAGTAACTCCACTACCCGACAAACAGACGGTACTTCCCGAATACTCATTCCTATATAAAAGGCACCCTCCGTCCGGATTGCTTTTATCTGTTCGCGGAGCTATTACAAATGTGCAGCCGCCTGCCTCATTCACGTTTTCCGTGACGGTCATCGCAAGGCCCCAATCGTCATACAGCCGTCGGCGCACGGGAGAAAATTCTTCGGGATTGCCCGTTATTACCTTAAGATTTGAGGCAAGAGGAACAAGTAAAGACAGCTTATCCTTTTGAAAGCCGTTAAAATCCATAACAGCCACGCTCGTTTTTTCCGGCGGAAGAGAGCATTTCTTTATATAATCAACCGCGGAATTAAAAAGCATAACGGACGGCAGTATACGAGGCTCGAAATTCTTAACCTTTTCGTCCTCCGTTATGTTTCCTCCGCACACTATAACTCTGCCCGCGCACCGCCCGAGCAGGCTGTATATTTCTCCCGTATCGACCTCTTCGTTTTCATCACACACAAGCGTCAGCGTAAAAAACGGAGCACTGCCTAAGACGCTTATCCGCTCGATAACGGGTTCGGGCGGAAAAAGCCTGTAATGAAGCCTCTTAAAAAATCCGCCGCCGATTCTTTCTATTTTAATTACTCCGAACATAAAAGCACCCCCGCATAATATTATGCGGGGGTTTTGATTTTAATGTTTGTTGTTTATTGCTCGTCCGCGCCTGCCGAAGAGGTTAAGAGAGAATTTGCCTTTTGATACTGTTCATCCTCTGAATGAGATAAAAGTGCCAAACGGTTCTTTTTCTGAGAGGACAGCTCCACAAGATAATCCGGAGTTAAGCCCACGCCGTTATACACATCGCTTGTATACGGCTTTATCTCTGCCACGGTGAGCTTTACCGCACCTCCGTCACTCAACTGATAAACCCTTTGCATGGTTCCGTTGCCCTTTGTCGCCGTACCTACGAGCTTTGCTTTTCCGAAATCGCGCATATCGCAGGCGAAAAGCTCCGCGGGCCCGGAGGTATCTTTATCGACAAGTATCACTGTGGACACATTTATGCTGTCGGCGTCCGATGTAAAGGTCTCTATGGCTTCACCGTTTTTATCAACGGCGGTAGCGAGTGCCTTTGTTCCGTCGCTTGCCACAGGAACTAGCACATCAAGCGCGTCTGCCGCATACTCTACGGTTCCGTTCGAGACCGCCCGCAAATCTATTATAACGCCGCTCACGCCTTGCTTTATAAGCGTATTTACGGCATTTTTGAGCTGCGATGCGGTGGTCGAATAAAAATCGGTTATTTTAACATAACCCACCTCGCCTACCGTCTCATAATAAACAGTCTGCGCGGTGTAGCCCTTTACCATATTTGCGGCAACGAGATTACCGTCATGAATAAACGCAACATTTACGGACGAGAGCTTTTCGCCCTCAAGCTTTTTTACAAGCTCTTTATAGTTATAAACCGTGACTTCCTCTTCATCTATGGTAACTATACGGTCACCTTTAGTCATATTGTTAAGTGCCGCCGGAGAACCGTCGGAGACCTCTGCCGCGTAAAGGCACATATCGTCCTCGTTGAACGCCGGAATTATGCCGACGCCCATTTTCTGACCGTTCATCTCATTTTTATATACGTCATACTCGGACGCGGTCATATAATAGCTGTAGCTGTCGCCTACGCCGTTTGCAAAGCCCTCTGCCATATCCGCGTTTAAAAGCGTTTCGTTAATCTCGCCGTAGTAATTGGTGCGGATAACGTCGTCTATCTCCGCTAAAAGCGAATAAGTCTGTGAACGCTTCGGGAGATCTTTGATTATTGAATTGTACATTTTCATTGACACAGCCATGGTACCTGCCACAGAGCCTGCCATAGCCACGAATATCAATGCGAGCGCAAGGCCCAGGGATATTTTCCTGTTCAAATGAACGCCTCTCTTTCGGGGGTTTTATCAAAGACCGATATACGGCTCGGGATTTACTCGATTTTTATTTACATAGACCTCAAAATGAAGGTGCGGACCCGAGGAGTTGCCGGTGGAGCCGACCTTGCCTATATACTGACCCTGCGATACGGTTTGACCCGCGCTGACGCCTATGCTGCTGAGGTGCGCATATCTTGTCCACACGCCGTTGCCGTGGTCTATAAGCACGTTGTTGCCCCAGCTTGAGTGATACGAGGCGGAAATTACCGTACCGCCTGCCGCGGCGTATACGGGCTGACCGTTTATATTTGCACCGGCTATGTCAACGCCCTTGTGGCCGTTGTGGCCGTAGTGCTGTGAAACGTAATAATTGCACGTGAGCGGAAAGCTCATGCCGCTTGAGAGCACACCGTTACCCGAAGAACCCGTGGTATTGCTGATTGACTGCGCTTCGAGTTTATCCATCTTGGCCTGATAAGCGTCATTCTGCGAATCGAGGCTTGAAATCATTGATTTGAGCGACTTCACCTGAGCTTCAAGACGTGACTGCTTTGCGTCAAGGGTATTGTAAACGCTCTTGACCTCTGCGCGAGCAGACTCTATGGCGGCCTTTTCGTTAACTATTTCAGACTGTTTTTCCTGCTGTGACTGCTGATCGGAGGAGAGCTGTTCTTTTGTTTTGTTAAGCTCATTAATTTCTTCCTGCAGACCCTTTACAAGCTCATTATCATGCTCCGAAACACGTTTGAGCAGCTCAAGTCTTGTCAAAAAGCTCGCATAGTCGCCGGAGCCGAGAAGTACCTCAAGCGCCGAGCTTTCGCCTGCCTTATATGCCGAGCGAAGTCTCGCTTTAAGTACGTCGTATGTTACGTTGACAGCGGCTGTCTGTGTTTCTATTTGAATATTTGCGGCGTCTATTTCGGCTTGAAGTCTGTCGATTTCCGCCTGATAGTTGTTGATAATTTCATCCTTTGCCGCTATTTGCTTGTTAAGGTCGGTTATCTTGGCGTTGTAAACATCAAGCTGAGCCTGCATATCGGAAATCTGATTGAGCAAATCGTTTACGGACGCCTTATTATCGCTGATTTTATTATTATTGGCATTTATTTTGCTTTCAAGCTCGTCTATCTGATCCTGCACGGACGAAGCCGAGCCCGAAAACGCCGTCACGGAAAACAACATAGCTGTTATTAATGTAACGGAAATAATGCGTATAAATGCTTTCTTCTGATGCTTCAAAATAAAAAGAACTCCTTTAATACCGGATTTACCCCTTTAAAAATTACGGAAGATACGGCGCGGGATTTACCCTTGTGCCGTTTATCCAGACCTCAAAGTGAAGATGCGCCCCGGCGTGCGGATTTGCCGGCGTCGGCGCGGGACTTACGTTACCCGTATTGCCTACAAGAGCTATAACCTGCCCCTGCTTACCGTTTGCCCCTTGCTTACCTTCATAACGCTGCAATGAGCGTATCTTGTGCAAACGCCGTTGCCGTGGTCAATAAAGACGTTATTGCCCCAGCTCGAATGATATTCGGCGGAAAGAACCTTACCGTCCGCCGCGGCCCTAATCTCTTTACCGTATGTATTGCCGGTTGCACCCCTTGTGGTAAAATCAATACCCTTGTGATTCGGGTAGCCGTACCAGCCTGCCGATATGGTTACGTTTGGATACTGAAGCGGACAAATCATACCCTTGGGAGATACCGTATAACCGCCTGTATTTCCACCGGTATTGCCGCCCGCGTTTCCGCCTGTATTGCCGCCTGTATTGCCGCCGGGCTTTGGCAATTCGCCGGTGCCCTGCGACGCATTTTTCGCCAGTTCCGCAAGCTTTTTATCGTAGCTGTCTTTCGCAGCCTGTATTTTTTTATTCTCGTTTTCTAATTCCTTGGAGCCTGCACTGAGAGACGAGATATATGCATTTCGCTGTGCAACCTGCTTTTCAAGGGTAGACTGCTTTGAATCTACGGTATTGTAAAGCGACTGCACCTGCGTTTTAGACGAAACAATATCCGCCTTTCCGACTCTACGGCGGTCTGCTTAGCCTTTACTTCCTGCTGACTAGACGACAGAAGCTCCTTTGTGTCGTTAAGCTTTGCAATATCATCCTGCAAAGATTTCATAAGCTGCCTGTCATGCTTTGTGGTTTTACTTAAAAGCTCAAGCCTTGTGAGGAAGCCCTCATAATCACTTGCCGTAAGAAGCACCTCAAGAGTGGAACTTTCGCCTGCCATATATGCCGCGCGAAGTCTCTCCTTTAAAAGGTTATATGTATCGTTTACGGTCTTTGTCTGAGCTTCTATGCTCTCGCTTGCCTCGTCTATGTTCTTTTGCAGAGAGTCTATTTCTTTTTGATAATCGTTTATAACGGCGTTTTTGTCGCCTATCTGACTGTTAAGCTCCGTTATTTGACTTTGGTACGTGTCAAGCTGCTCCTGCAAAGCATCAATCTGTTCCGAGGAATAGCCGTTAGACTCTTTGGCACCGTCGATTTTATTTTGCAAATCCTTTATTTTTTGCTCATTCTGTTTTTTCTTTGCCTCGGCAGCCGCGATTTTGTTTTCCAAATCCTCCTTGGAATCCGCCGCGGAAGCCGGTAAAAATGACGCGCAAAAAACGAATATTACCGACAGTAAAAGGCTAAAAGCTCTTTTGAGCCCGTTTTTAGTCATCAGAGACCACGCTCCCTTGCTCTTTCAGGTATTTAGCCATCGAGACAAGACTTCCGAAACCTCCTGTAAACAATCCTATTGCAACAAATACGAGAAGTATCTGCCACCAGTACTCGCTGAACGGTACGAGCGAAAAGCCGATTAACGAGAGGGTCTGTGCGAACACTTTTTCGGCTACTGCATAAAGTCCCCACAGAACTCCCAGGGATACTATGCCGGAAATCGTACCGAGTATCATACCCTCTATCATAAACGGCCAACGAATGAACCAATTTGTGGCACCTACCGCCTTCATTATTGAAATTTCAAGCTTTCTTGAGAACATCGTTATGCGTATTGTGTTTGAAATTATGAAAAGCGCAACAAGGAACAGCATTACAACAAGCCCCACGCTGACTATCGAAACCGCATGGCGAAGAGACAAAAGCTTGCTTGCAAGGTCGCTGTTTTCTCGCACCGAATCGACTTTGTTTATCTGCTTTATCTGAGAAACGGTGTTTTCAAACTGTGACAAATCCTTTACCGTGACCTTATATGCGTCGGGAAGCGGAATTTCGTCAAAGCCCTCAAACAGAGCCGCGTCGCCGCCCATGCTCTGTATCTGCTCCTGGAACGCAACTTCCTTCGGCACAAATTCGCAGCTTTCAACATTGCTTATGCCTTTAAGTGAGGTACCTATCTGTGTTGTTTCGTCCTCCGAGGCATCGTCGGCAACATAGACCATTACTACATTTTGCGACTGCACCTTGTCGACTACATTGTTAATATTAAAATATATCATTATGCCCGCGCCCATAATTATAAGACATGCCATAAGCACGGTTACCGATGCCAATGACATAAGGCGATTGACCCACACATTGCGGAAGCCCTCGTGCGTAAGATATTTTAAGCTTGTCCCTTTCACCTGTTGTCACCTCCGGTCTTTTTTTCAATGGCGTCGAGATACTTTGAGTAATCAACGTCATCATCGGAGGAATCCCGAATCCACGCCGTATGTCGCCATAAACTTTTCAAGGTCGGCGTCCGAATTCGGCTGAACATAAAACGGGCTGATGCTGTCTTCCTTGCTTGGCCACACGGTCCTCCACCGTCTCCGAGGAGGCAATGTTCTGAACCGCAGCCGCGGCTGCCGCCGCTCTTTCCGCATTTGACGCGTCGGAAGCATAATCTCTTTCGATGGTGGCGTAATCATCGGGAAGTGCCTCGGTGTCTTCGGAGTCCGAAACCACGGCGCCCTGCTCTATTGTAATAACCCTGTGGTGGAAATGACGGACGAGATTATGCTCGTGAGTTACCATTACCACGGTGGTTCCGTTTGCGTTTATATGGTTTAAAAGGTCAACTATTTCGTAAGACATTTCGGGGTCGATGTTGCCCGTAGGCTCATCCGCAATTATAAGCCCCGCATTATTTACAAGCGCACGCGCGAGCGCAACTCTCTGCTGCTCGCCGCCCGACAGCTCCGTCGGCAGATTTCTCGCCTTGGAGGCAAGTCCTACAAGGCTGAGTATATAGGGCACGCGTTTTCTGACTTCCTTTTCCTTGGCACCGATGCAGCGCATCGCAAATGCGACATTGTCAAACACCGTCATGGTCGGGATAAGTCTGAAATCCTGGAATACTATACCGAGAGTCCTTCTGAAAAGAGGAATCTCTTTTTTCTTTAAATTGTTAAGATGATAACCGTTTATGATAACAGAACCGCTGTTAGGCACCTGCTCGCGCATCATTATCTTGAGAAACGTACTCTTGCCGGCTCCCGATGAGCCGACCACAAAGACAAATTCTCCGTCGTTTATCTTGATATTGACATCTTTAAGTGCTTCGGTCCCGTTATCGTAAGTTTTTGATACATTTTTAAATTCAATCACTTAGAACATACCTCTGCTTTTCACGATATTCCCACCGCTGAACTCTGCCGTAAAGTTTAATACCGACGGGCAGAGACTCTACACAACCGCTATAAAAAAATATAGGCGGCAAAATGAGTATAATCACTCATAATACCGCCTTTAATTATAGCATAGAACGTCAAGTTTGTAACCATTTTGTAATATGGTAAATTATATTCGCGCACTTTAGACAAAATCACACTTGTAACATTGTGCAATTTTCCCATTCACAACAGTGCGCGGAAAATTACTTTTCTTTAATACTTGACGGGGCTTGAATCAAGATATTTCTTAACCATAAGAGCTACTTTAAATACTATTGCGTCGTCGAACTCGCGAAGGTCAAGGCCTGTGAGCTTTTTAATCTTTTCAAGACGATATACAAGAGTATTTCTGTGTACAAAGAGCTTTCTTGAGGTTTCGGATACGTTGAGGTTGTTTTCAAAGAACTTCTGAATTGTAAAGAGCGTTTCCTGATCGAGATTGTCGATAGAGCCGCGCTTGAAAACCTCCTTTAAGAACATATCGCAAAGAGTTGTGGGAAGCTGATATATAAGTCTCGCAATACCGAGATTGTCATAGCTCACAATGCTCTTTTCGGTGTCGAACACCTTGCCTACCTCAAGAGAAACCTGAGCCTCTCTGAATGAGCGTGCAAGATCCTTTATTCCCTCAACCGTAGTACCTATGCCGACAAGAACGTGAGAATAGAACTCCGTTCCGAGACCGTCGGCTATCGAGCGTGCAAGCTTTTCGAGATCCTTTGTGTCGATATTCGGCTTAACCTCTTTGATAAGGGCAATATCTGTCTCGTTAAGGTTTATTACGAAATCCTTGGTCTTATCCGGGAACAGGTTCTGAATTATATCATAAGCGGAGATATCTATATGCTCGGTAATTCTTATGAGAATTACGACGCGTGACACGTCATTGTTAAAATGAAGCTCTCTCGCCTTGAGATAAATATCACCGGGCAGTATGTTGTCAAGAATTACGTTCTTGATAAAGTTTGCGCGGTCGTATTTTTCATCATAATACTGCTTAATGCTTGAGAGTGTTACGGCAAGCATTGAGAGATATTTCAAGGCAAGGTCGTCTTCGCCGGAAACAAATACGGCATATTCGGGGTGCATACGCGCACCGAACGGCTTATAAGAATACCCGTCTACCGATATAACCTCCGTTCCGCTGAAAACCGCGGTAACCTCGGTTGAGAGCACCTCACCTATCTTACCGAGTTCGCTGCAGGAAATAATGGTACCCGACTCGTCTATAACACCTATAGTACGGTCGATACTGTCTGTGAGCTGATGCACAATACCCTGGAACAATCTGTTCGACATTGATAAAACCTCCATCTATCTTTTTTCTCCGGTGAAAACCTCCCTGCCGCACTCTGTTTTAAGCTGAAACGGCAGTGCAAATTTCCCCGTCTGCACTTTTATACAATTTCACAAATCATATATTATGTATTTTACACAATCTTTTAAGATTTTGCAAGCTAAAAATTGATATTTTAAAAATTTAGTTTGCATTTTTCACAAAAAAAGTTTTTCATTTTGTAAAATCGGTTAGATTGAGGCTTTAAAGCACACAGTTTTGTCATTTTTTGCATTGTTGAAAATGACTATGCGTAAAATTCCGAAGCCGTCGGCGCAATGCGGTTTGATGACAAACTCTTTCGATGTGTCGAGTATTTCGGGTCAAAAAGAATATTTGAACTATCTGCCGGCATTGCATTTAGAGCAGACGCTGTACCCGTTATTGAGATACGAGGAAAGCTCAGAGGCGGAGATTTCCTTTTTATTTTCCGAGGACGTCCTCATAGCGTAGGAGCATGACGGAGAGTGAATTTTTTTGGTATTCACGTTTACTGTATATGTGCCCTCGGAGGGCTGTGCGTCACCGGAGCTTTTTTGTGAATTTACGCCGACTGAAGTCGAGGCCGAAGACTGCCCTGCGGCAGAGGATGCCGCCGCACTCTCGGTTTCGGCGTTTGCAGCCGTATCGGACTCACCTTCGGTTTTTGCTTCCTTGGTCACAAGATAAAAGCCGTCTTTTTCGTCTGCGTTTTTCGTCGAATTTTCATAGGACACAAAATCTCCGTATTTCTTCAGCATAATATGGTCTTTATACTGCAGCACAAGTGACATCGCGGAAAACACCGTACACAAAACGGCGCATACGGTAATTACGGCCGTCATAATTTTAAAGCCGTGTTTTGCGTTTTTCTTCGTTCTTCATACTCATTCCCCCGATACATTATGGGAAAATAATAACATTACGGAACAGAAAATAAAGCGTTTGTGCCGAATCAGCACAAGTTATCTTTTAATTCCGTCGGCAATGTATTTAAACACCGGAGCGCAGTCTAAGGCGCCGCCCGCTCCGTTTTCTTTAAAGACGGTGATGACATAGCGCGGCGAATCATACGGAAAAAATCCGCAAAACCACGAGTGCGTCACTTCATTTCCGTTCTCGTCAAACCAGCCGCTTTGCGCCGTTGCCGTTTTGCCTGCAGCGTCAAAATACTCGGTTTCCGCCCTTTTTCCGCTGCCGGACACAACGGTTTCGCGTAAAAGCTCGGTAACTGTTTTTGCCGTATCAACGCTCATTACACGCCTCGGAACGGGCAGTTCCGCCCTTTGATTTCATTTCCGTTCTCATCCGTTACGGCTTTCATAAGAGAGGGCGCGCGATACACACCGTTATTTGCCACAGCCGCATACACGGCGGACATTTGCAGCGGTGAAGCAAGCAATTTACCCTGACCGAATGCAAGGTTGCACAAATCCGCCTCAGAAATCAAGCTGTCGGCGGACGGCATAATACCGGACTTTGTCTCCCAACCGTCCGCAAGCTCGATTTTTTGACCGAGCCCGAGATTTTCACCCATGGCGCAAATGTTTTCTTTGCCCGTTTTAAGCGCAAGACTTATAAAATACGGATTGCATGACTCCGCCATAGCCGAATACATATTCATATTGCCGTGCCCCGTCTTTTTAAAACAGCCGAACGATATTTCTCCGTTCAAGTCGTACTTACCGTTGCAGACGATGCTGTAACTTGTAGGAATTCCGTTTTCCAAGGCGGCACAGGCGACAACCGCTTTAAAAACCGAGCCTACTGAGTACGGAGTTATCGCTCTGTTAAGAAACGGAGAAGATGAGTCGTTTAGGCTTTTTTCGGGCGCATTTCGGTCAAACGACGGTGTGCTCGCCATTGCCCTTATTTCGGATGTGGCGCTGTCGAGAACAACGACCGCACCGCTGTCGATGTCAAATTTTACGAGAGCCGATTCACACAGCTTTTGTATATCTCTGTCAACTGTGAGCTCCACTCCGCCGGCCGACATATACCCATCCTTTAAAAATGTAATCTCTGCACCCTCAAGCAATTTTCCCGAAGCCGCCGCGCCACACCTTGCCTTCAGAGTTCCCGAATACGACAAAAGTATATCGTTGTAGCACTTTTCAATTCCCGAAACGCCGTTTCCGTCGCCGTCGATATATCCGGTTATGTGCGGCGCAAGGCTGTTTTCACCGTATCGCACCACCGTTTTTGCCGTCTTTATGTTTTTCGTCAAAAACGGCATTTGACGCACAAACCGCTATTTTCCCCTGAGACAAAGTCGAATAAACAGAAGGTATTTCACTTTCGGGGACAATGACCCGGATAGAGGATAGGGACTCCTCACACGGCTTTATCGCCGCCTTTAAAACGGTATCGCAATTGACAAGCGGACGCATTTTACAGTCGTAAATGTTGCCCCTTGACGAAGCCACCGTCACGCCGACGGTATTTTTTGATGCGGCGACATCCGACACGTTACCGCCGCAAAGCTCCGCCATTTTTACAAAAAGCACGCCGAACGACAGACACAACAAAAAGAAAAGGGCACAAACTCGCTTGTTCATAATTCACCTCAAAAAACAAAAAACGCTCCCGTTTTATTATTGAACGGAAGCGTGTGTTTTATTTTATATTTTGTTTTCTGAGGATCGTTCCGGGAACAAATTTTAAATCGGAGCGTATTTTGAATTTCATCATGGCTCTCGGCGTGCTGTCTATGGGTTCGCCGTTTTCGTCAAAAGCTCCGTCACGACAAAGCTCTGCGGCTTTTTCCCCGGCTCGAGGCTTTCGAGAGTGTCGCCCTTAAAGAATTTATTTCGCTGTTCGCAGTAAATAAAGCCGTCGCGGCAATCCTCGACCACCGCCATAACATCCCACTCGCGGCGGTAACCGCCCTCAAAGCTGATGTTCGCTTTTTCGTGCGGCGAATCAAAATAGAAGCCCGTGCAGTAGTCGCGATAGCTTACCTTTCGCACCTCGTCAAGTATCCATCTCGGCAAAACAAAGCTACCTGGCTCGCTGCACATATAAGCGTCGATTGCCGCTCTGTAAGCATTTGTTATGACCGCCGTATAATATGCGGATTTTGCTCTGCCCTCTATTTTAAAGCTGTCGATTCCGGCAGCTGTAAGCTCAGGAATGTGCTCTATCATACACATATCCTCGGAGTTTAATATATATGTGCCGTCCTCTTCCTCATTTACCGGAAAATACTTGCCCTCGCGTGTTTTTTCCATAAGCGCATACTGCCAACGGCACGGCTGAGCACACTCGCCGCGATTTGCGTCACGGCCGGTAAGATAATTTGACAAAAGGCATCTGCCTGAAAACGACATACACATACTGCCGTGTACAAAGCACTCGATTTGCAGTTCCTTAGGAGTTTTGGCTCTTATCTCGGCAATCTCCGACAGAGATAGCTCACGAGCCGTAACTATTCGCTCGGCACCCATATTGTAAAACTCGTTTGCCGTGAGATAATTTACGATGCCCGCCTGTGTGGAAACGTGCAGCGGCACCGACGGCGCATACTTTTTGCAGTATGCCATAGTACCGATATCGGCTGCAATATACGCATCCACTCCCGCGCCTGCAGTCATTTCTATAAAGTCCGGCAAAAGCGGTATTTCGCTGTTTCGCGGAAGCGTATTAAGCGTTAAATAAACCTTAACACCCTTTTCGTGCGCTTTTTTTACCGCCTTTATGAGATCCTCTTCGGGAAAATCTGCGGACCTGCACGCATACCGAATGAGCTGCCGGCAAGGTAGACGGCGTCCGCTCCGAAGCGCAAGGCTGCCTCAAAGCGTTCAAAATCGCCTGCCGGACTTAGTAATTCGGGTCGTCTTTTCATATTGCTCCTCTGGTAAATTACTGCGAAGCCGACTTGGCCGCCTTTTGATTGGCCTGGAGTATGGCAATGTTATTGGCCTGCCGCTCCGAATCGTTTTTCGCAAGATAAATCTTTTTATTGGTATCGTGCGCGAAGAAATAGTAATCGGTCTTTGCGGGATTGAGTGCCGCGTTTATTGAGTCGTTACCCGGGTTGCAAATCGCACCCACGGGCAGACCCTCGCACTTATAAGTGCTGTAACGTGAGGTGTAGGCGGCAAGCTCCGTGGCATTTGTAACATTCTTCGCAATATAATCGTTGATATAGTCCGCCGTGGAATCACACTGAAGCGACGGATAAAGCCCCGGCTTATTGAGACGGTTGTGAAGCACCGACGATACAAGCGGCATCTGAGTCGCATCGGCAGCCTCTTTTCTATAATCGAGGCGAGCTTTATTATATCATCAACCGACATATTGAGCGCGTCGGCTTTTTTCTGATAATCGTCCGTCCACTTTTTCTGGAAGTTGTTTAGGAAAGTCCTTATAACGCTCGAGGCATTTTCGCCCTTATAGAAATCATATGTGTCGGGGTAGAGATAACCCTCAAGACTCCTGTAACGCTGCTCTTTATTCGGCTCATTCTTAATAAAGGTGTATTCACTGCTGAAGTCCACCTCTCTCATGGCCTTATAGATGGCATCAGCTGAGCAAACCTCATATTTTTCGAGCTTTTCGACTATTTGGTCTGCCGTGTAGCCCTCGGGGAACGAAAGCCTTACGGTCTCGCCCGTTGACGGAGGAGATTTAAATGTTGAGAGCATCTTCTCAACGCCCATCGACTTGGTTATATAGTAAATACCGGACATATAGTTGTCATCACGGTAATTCATTATCTTTGCAAACATCTTGCAGAAATGCTTATGCTTTATAAGGCCGTTATCCTTTAATATGTTGATAACGTCGCTTGTGTTGGTCTCTGCGGGAATTGTAACAGATATAACGTTTTCGCTGTCGCGGCGTATTGCCAAAACATCGTTCATACAGCTAATCAGATACGACGACAGACAAATTGCGCATACAACGCAAACCGCTATCGTTATCCACGTTTTTTTGTTTCTTACGAAATACGCGGCTATTCTTACCGCAATTTCTTTTTCGTTTCCCTTTATACCCTTTATCGGCGGCCTTTTACGTACGGCACCCTGCTCCGACGCTTGCTCGTAAGAGGCTGTTCCGAAAGAGGCGGCATTTCCGCCGTTTCTTCCGCCGCGTGTAATTATGGGACCGAATTCGTCATCATAGCTTATTCCGCGCGGTGCCGTACCGTTTTTTTCGGGCGGCCTTTTATGAATTTTGTGTTTTTCCGGCGGTCTTTGTGAGCATTGTGAGCGTTATGTCTTTCCGGCGCATCGGTACTGTGATGCACGGGCATATCTCGTCTGACAGGCGGCCTTTTTTGCGGAGCGTCGGTGAACTCGGAGTCAAGGTCTTTTATTTCAAGCTTAAAGGGCTTTTTGCCGCTCTTACGGTTTCTCTCAACCATATTTTTAAGCTCGGGTCTTTTCTGCTCGTCTTCCTCACGCGCATAAATATCCAAAAGGTCCTTATATGAATCATCGGGAGTTCTTTTATTGTCATCCATGGGCGCTCCTCCTTTCATTAAACTCTGTGTACTTTCTTATCCGAAACAATTATGTCGGATTTAATATCGTAGCTGTCGTGCGGGATTCTCTTTATTATCTGCTCTTCGTATGCGAGCCCGATTTTTGTGCCTGAAAACGACTGCAAAAACCTGTCATAATAGCCTTTTCCGAAGCCGACGCGGTATCCGTCCTCGGAAAATACAAGAGCCGGTACTATACATATACCGTTATCAAAGGCGGTCATAATTTCACATGATGGGTTCGGCTCCATTATGCCGAACGCCCCGGGTTCAAGATCAAAAACAGAGTCTATACGGCAAAACTCCATATGCCCGAAAGCGTCAACGCATCTCGGCACGGCAACGATTTTGTCCGAAAGCACCGCCTGTTTAATTATACACGATGTGTCAACCTCGCGTGAAGACGACACATAACACAAAACGGTTTTAGCGTTTTTAAATTCATCGAGGGCAAACAGATTGTCCGTAACAAATTTGTCACGTCTCGCCTTCTCCTCCGGCAAAAGTGATTTTCTGTACTCCTTGGCGCGTCTTCTTAAAAACGCTTTATCCTCACTTTGAGCCGTCATTTTTATCACTCGCTTTGAACAGATGTTTTTATGTTTTCGGCAACCTCGCTTCCGCAAAGTGCCTCGACTGTTTTAAGTCCGAATTCGAGAGCCACGCCCATTCCGCGCGCAGTTATTATGTTCCCGTCCCGTTCTACTGGAGCACCTGTGGCAACAGCGCCGTAAAGGTCTTTTTCAAAGCCCGGAAAGCATGTTGCGGTTTTGCCCTTCAACAGATTTTTATGGCCGAGCACGGACGGTGCCGCACATATAGCGCAGATAAGCTTTCCGTCGCTTGAAGCGCGGTCTATAAATTCATTTACCTTTTCCGACTTTTCAAGATTTAAAGTACCGGGCATACCGCCGGGCAAAATAACCGCCTCTATGTCCTCGTTCGGAGAAACCTCGGTTGTCTCGGCGTCACACGTAATCCTGATATTGTGAGACGAAACTATTGTTTTTTTACCGACGCCTACAACCTTAACGTCTTTTTTGGCTCTTCTCAGAACATCAATCGGCGTGAGAGCTTCTATCTCTTCACAGCCGTCCGCAAGAAAAACATAAATCATTTTTTGTACCGCCGCGCGGGAATGCGGCAATCCTTTCTTTAAGCATTCAGTTCAGCGTTATCCCTGTATACACGCTGTCATTTATCTTCTCGCCTTTGATATTTTTTATCATACCTACGGCGGTGCGTTTGCAATTTTTTAATTCGGCGGCTTTTTCCTCCGGCACAGAGACAAAAAACGTATTTTCACCCGTTTTTTTCAAAACGTCCAAGGCGTTTTCATATGTTCCTCCGCAGAGAAGCTCCGTGACAAAAACACCGTTTTCAGCCGGACTGTACGAGACATAAAAATCGTCTCCGAAAACTATTTTGCCGTCGTCGCCGAGAAAATCCGAAAACAGTTTTATTTCGTTTTCTCGCCACACTACGCGGTTTACGCCCTTTAACAGCTTTTCTCTTTTGATAGCTGCCTTTTTTATATCCGACGGCTCGGTGCTTTTAATGTCGAGCGGCTCACTGCCGGTCAATTTAAAGACGGTTTTTTCGGCATAGAGAGCTTTATAAAAACCGAATTTTTCGTAATAATCAAAAAGGTTCTCCGTCGCCGGAACCAAAAACAGATAATCGGCTTTCCTGTCGGCGGCAAGAGCTGAAGTAAATTCCAGTAACGAACCCATTATGCCCTGTTTTCTGTAACTCTCTGCGGTGGCGGCTGCATAAATATAGTATGCAAAATACTCCTTTTCGCCGAGTGAGAGCTTTTCCGGAAGCAAAAACAGTTGTGACACAACCTCTGCTTTGTCCGTGCAGATAACCGCATTTTCATAAGAAAAGCTGTTTTTGAAAAACATATCGATTGTTTCTCCGTCGTCGCCGAAACAGCTTTGCCACAGCGAATACATCTTTTCTTTGTACTTCGGAGAAGAAAGCCGAATTTCCATAACTTATCCCTTATAAAAAGCGCGGTACTTTTGAAGAAGTATCTCCGGGTAATATGAGAGCTTTGCCTTGCGGAGCCCTTCGCTTCCCGTATCGTCCTCACGGTTTATGAATTTATAATTAGCAAGCATATTTGCCGCAAATTCACGGTTTACCGTCGGGTAAGCTCCGCGAACCGAAGCATACGCCTTTCTATATGTGTGCAAAAAGCCGAGCTGTTCAGCTCCTCGCCGAGAGTGTAAGCCACAACCTCGCCGTCGGCGTATAAAACTCCGCCTTTGAACCCGAGCTCGTCAAAATTCGAGAACGCACGCTTTATGGCTTCAAGTTCGCTATCTATTTCATCGGGGTCCTTTTCGCGGTTTAAAGCCTCCCACTTCCGGTTCATATCAAGACATAATTGCATATTGCCGTCGTTTATCGGCTCGAAATGCCAATCGTGGTTATTTTTGAAATAAGCTATATGGTTACGCTTGCCGTGGTACTTCCTGCCGGCAAGGTCAATAAGATCGGTGGTATTGTAAATGTAATCGGCGAATTCCCTCATCTCGGTAAACTCAAACTTTCCGGGCATCATATCTTCAAGCTCACGGACATTTGACGGAGTGAGGCAGTACATGGTTAAACGCGCGCCGTCGTGATTTTCGGCATAACGTATAAGTTCGTTTACGGCGGCCTTTTTATCGCCGTCGCCGCACGGGTAAAGATACATCGGATCGCCTATGCCGTCGCGCGCCAAAAACATACCGTCATACTCGCAAATTGTATTTTCATACACGGGAGCCCATATATAAAGGTTACCGAAGCAGTACTCGCAGGCCATATCGCCCGAACGCTCCATTACGTCCGTTACCCAAGCTCTGTCCGATAATTCGGGGTTTCTGAATTCAAGCAAAATTATTCTCCTAAACCAAGTTCTTTTTTTACTATACCCAATATTTCTTCGCTTATATCGGCTATGGGGCGCGGCTCACCGTTTTCGGAGCAGACCACGGTCTCCCAGCCCATTTTTTCAGCGGCAAATGCCGCCGCTTTTGCACAGCGACGCAAATACTCTACATTTGCCTCGTGGACGTCTTTTTTCACCTCGTCGCCGCCGTAGCGTTTTGTCATAAGTCGCTGTGACACGTCAACGGGCATATCAAGATATATAATCCTGTCGGGCTTCGGCACGGCGAGCTTTTCGTATTCGTAATCGCAAAGCCATTTAATATAGTCGTCCCACTCGCTCTGCGGCAGCTTTACCGCCTGATGAACGGCGTTCGACGAAGTATATCTGTCGGCTAAAATGACCTTACCCGAAAGATAATCATCTTTCCAATGACGGCTGTAACTCGCATAGCGGTCCACCGCATAAAACGAGGACGCCGCATAGACGTTGACGCACGACGGGTCGTTTCCGAATTCGCCGCCGAGATACATTCTGACAAGCGTGCTTGACGGGTCGTCGTAATCCGGCAGTTTAATTCTCTTTGTATCGACAGACAGAGCTGCAAGTTTTTTTTGAAGAAGCTCCGTTTGAGTCGATTTACCGCTTCCGTCAAGTCCCTCTATAACTATAAGTTTGCCGGACATACCTTTTACCCCTTTTAATTTTTAATCTAAATTATTATAGCAAACAATTACATTTTTTACAACAAAAAATACACAATATTCCATTGCCTAAACCGATATAATGTGATAAAATATTGTAAAACATCGAAAAGGGGCAAACACACAGATGGATCTCGATAATTTGGATTTAAATAAAAGCGGAGCATTCATAATAGGCCTTTCCGACTGCGGCGAAAAAATAACCTCGGCCGGCGGCAGAGTGTCTACGCAGGAGGGCACCGTGCTCGGTATATGGCAAAAATCGCAGGACTGCGAAAAAAATGCAAAGCTTATCGACAAGGTTACGCGCTCCGGTCACAATTCGGTAGTGGAGCATACATATTTTAATCTCGCCTTTCAAAATGTCACGGCGGTTGTCGAGCAGTTCGTCATCGAATTCAGGCTCGCTTCATTCACCGTAAAATCACGCAGATACGTTGATTTTTCGGATGCGGGATTTTTTATTCCCGAGGATGCGGACGAAAACTACAAAAGCCATATGGCAAAGCTCTTCGCTCTGTACAGCGAATTCTGCGAGGCCGGCGTACCCAAAGAGGATGCGAGATTCCTTTTGCCGTACTGCCTTTTTTCCAACTTCTTTTGCAGCATAAACGGGCGTGAATTTACACCTGTTAAAAGCCATGCTCTACGGCAGAGGCAGCAAATACCCCGAAATAGTAAAGCTCGGGCGCGAATTAAAAGAACAGGCGGAAAAGCTCACTCCCGGCATAATGACTGGCTTTGACGAGCGCAGCAAAAGTTATATGCCGGATAACCCCGACCTCTCGTTTATCGGCGACGTTCCGCGCCGCACAAACGGCAAAAAAGTCGAGCTTCTCTCATACACGGGCGACGCCGAAAAAAATGTTCAGAGAAGCGCGCTCATCTCTTACACCAACGCCTCAACCGAGGATATAGACCGTATTTTATCGGACGACACGGTTGCCGACAAAATAACATACAGTCTTGTTCACTCTTCAAGGCCGAGAGCGCTCGAGGCGGCGGATTTCACACTTCGTTTCAATGACGTTTCACTCTCCGGAATAACTCACTTCACACGCCACAGAATGCAGAGCATAGAAATTCCCGAACTGATAAGAGCGGACAGAAAACGGCACATCGTCCCCGAATCGGTCAAAAAAGACCCTGAACTGCTTCTTAAATACGAAACCGCATTCAAGGAAAACGCCGCCGAATATGATAGACTTCGCACACTCGGCAAGAGTGAGGAAAGCCTCGTGTACTACCTTCTCAGCGGCAACACGCTCGATATAGTCACAACCATGAACGCTCGCGAATTACTGACATTTATGAAGCTGCGCACCTGCTCACGAGCTCAGTGGGAAATAAGAGCGCATGCGGTAGAGGCACTCGAGCTTTTGAGAAAAGCCGCTCCGGGGATTTTCAAATACTACGGTCCGAGCTGCTTTATTTCATCCTGCCCCGAGGGCAGATTCTGTTGCGGCAGACAGGAAGAAATGCGCAAGACATTTTCAATGTAAAAAAATATACCGAAGCCTTGTAAATTAAAGCTTCGGTGTTTTTTTGAGCAATTTTTCCCTATCCCTGTAATCGGGCATATACCTTTCCACGAGGGCGTAAAACCTTGCCGAATGGTTCTTTTCCTTAATGTGCGCAAGCTCGTGCACAACAACGTAATCAACGGCCTCCGGCGGATAAAGCATAAGCCTGTATGAAAAGCATATTGAATTTTTACCGCTGCACGAACCGAATCTTGTCGCTGCGGAGGTTATTTTTACGCTTGCCGGATAAAGTCCCATTTTCTCGCTGTAATATTCCACGCGGCGCGGCAATTCCGCGGCGGCAAGTGCGCGAAGCTCCGACACTCTCTTTTCGTCAAGTGTTTTTTCAAGATAAAGACGGCTCTTTTGCTTTTCTATATGCTCGTTTATCCACTTTTCATGCGATAAAACAAAGTCGTCTATCGTTTTTTGCGGGCAACCGACAGGCGCCTTTACGCTTACTTTTAAATCCTTTGTCACGGTGAGCGACAGAGTTTTTCTTTTTGACCTTTTCAACTCATAATCTGTTTTCATAAAGTTCATAATATTAAAACAATTATAATCTATATTTTAAGTGTTCCGTTTTTCGGGCAAACATAAGTATAGCATTTTCTCTGTAAAAATCAAATATTTCGGGAGGACTTAATATGTGTACCGCAGCAACATACAAAACAAACGATTTTTATTTCGGCCGCACGCTCGACTATGAATTTTCATACGGAGACGAAATTACCGTGACGCCGCGTAATTACCCGTTTAAATTCAAATTCGCGGAGCCTCTGAAGAGCCACTATGCCATAATAGGTATGGCATATGTTGCGGATAATTATCCGCTCTATTACGATGCAGCAAACGAAAAGGGACTTGCCGCGGCAGGACTTAATTTTGTCGGCAACGCATATTACGGTAACGAAAAAAGCGGTAAATGCAACGTTGCGCAATGTGAATTTATACCGTGGCTCTTATGTCGATGCGCAAGCGTTGACGAAGCGAAAAAATTGCTCTCAAATGTAAATATCACAAACACGCCGTTTAACGAGTCGCTCCCCGCCGCACAGCTTCACTGGCTAATAGCCGACAAAAGCGGCTGTATCGTAGTCGAGTCCGTAAAGGACGGACTTAAAGTCTACGAAAATCCCGTAGGCGTTCTTACAAACAATCCGCCGTTTGATATGCAACTTCAAAATTTAAACAACTATATGAGCCTCAGCGCGGCCGACCCGAAAAACACATTTGCTCCCGATATAAATCTCTCGACTTATTCTCGCGGTATGGGCGCGCTCGGACTTCCCGGAGATCTCTCTTCGCAGTCGAGGTTTGTCAGAGCGGCGTTCGTCAAGGCAAATTCTTTGTCCGAGGACGGCGAAGAAAAAAGCGTAAGTCAGTTTTTCCATATTCTCAATTCGGTAAGCCAGCCAAGGGGTTGCTGCAAGCTGGAAAGCGGCAAATACGAGATTACGCTTTACACATCTTGTTGCAATACAGATAAGGGAATTTACTATTACACAACGTATGACAATCATCAAATTTCGGCTGTTGATATGCATCGCGAAAATCTCGATTCTTCCGCTTTGATACGCTATTCGCCCGCAAAAGACGAGCAGATAAATTTTCAGAACTGAAAAATTACAAAGTGCGGCGGCTCTTATTTTGAGATGTCTCCGCCTTTTTAATCGCTGTAAAACCGAAACATACCGAAAAATATAAAATACAAATAAAACTCTTGACAAACGCATATAATGATAATATAATAGTTAGGCACTCTGAAAGAGGGCACAACTTAATATCGCGGGGTAGAGCAGTTGGTAGCTCGTCGGGCTCATAACCCGGAGGTCGCAGGTTCAAGTCCTGTCCCCGCAACCACCATAGGACACTAAAAATGATACAATTTTTAGTGTCCTACTTTTTATCTCTTCAGCACAGAAATAAATCCTCGGTTCAACCGAGGGATAGAAATAATTGAATCAGAAAGAATTGACTTGGTTATATATATTTGATAAAATAAGATAAAAAGGGGGAATTTTATGGAACAGTTTTTACTTGAAAAAATTAAGAAACTTGGGATAAAAGAATTTGAGAATTTTAATTCTTTAAATCTTATGGACGGAAATTACTTGAATATAGAATGTATACTTCCTAATGGGGATAAAACTAAAATTCTTGATAACGATACACAATACTATGCAAAACAGATTGATATTGAAGGAAGCGATAAATGTTATGGTGTAGCTGCTAATGAAAAGTTTATTGCTGTATATAAATATGGTTGTAATGGTGAAAATGCAGAACTTGTACTATGGAAAAAAATATAATTTCAATATTTCATTTACATATTCATATAATACCTAGATATATGAATGATGTGCCTAATCCAAAAGGCTGAATACGAAATATTTTTAATAATGGAGACTATTCAATTTATGTACGAAAAAATGAATAAACTTGTAAGAGATAATATACCCAATATAATAGAGCAACAAGGGGATAAGCCGGATTTTGTAATTCTTGATTCTTTTGATTATTATAATGAATTAAAGAAAAAACTTACAGAAGAAGTAACTGAATTTACTAATTCTGATGATGTCATAAATTATGTGATCTTATCGAGGTAATAAGTGCTATTTTAGACTACAAGAACATTAACAATAAGGAATTTGAAGAAATGCGTTCGAAAAAGAACAAGCAATGGCAAATTCAAAAATAAAATATTCCTTAACGGTGTCCATCGAATGTCGTAACTATACAAAACTTTAATAGTGCTCATTAATATGTGTTAGGGAATTGTTTAGCAGGATAATTCAAAATAATTATATAGGTGAAATTAAAAATGTTAATCATAACCACCGGTTTTCAAAATAGTAACTGTCAAAAATAAACTTAATTGTAAGAAATAAAAAAGTTAAAAATTTTCTTGATGTCGGAGCAATTACTCACGAAGAATTCGACATTTCGATATAAAGAAAATAAAATTACTTAATATTTCGTCGGCGAACAAAGTATAGCATTCGTTAAAAAACAATCATATATAGGATGATAAATAATTAGTTTGTCAAATGGTCACATTTTCGGACAGGTGGTCACATTGTATCAAATATGCTGTACAAAGACATATAAAGCATTCAGCGTAAAGCTGAGTGCTTTTTATTCGGCACACCCCGGCGGTGCATAAAACGGTGGCGTTTCGGCTTACACGGTTCAGGCGGTTCCGAGCATTTTCAAAAGCAGGTCGCGGTACGTAAGTCCTACGGCACGCGCCGCTGTCATGGTGAGGCAATCCTATTTTTTTCTGTGCGGACGAACACCGCCGATGATATTCGGCTTCGCGTTAAAATCAAATATTTTAAACACACCGTTTTTATCCTCGCGGCAGTCGATGCGTACAAGCCCTTTTATTTTTAAAGCCTGTGACGCGGCAACACAATCCTCTTTTATTTTAGCAAGCTCCTTTATGCCGTCTTTTGCAGGCGGTTCGCTTTGTTGATACTAAATCGCAAGTTTCATTTTTCTCGCTTCCGAATTTTTTATTTCAGCGTTATTTTATCGCCGATACCGTGGTTTTTCAAGGGTATCGTCCTTACGGCAGGCAAGCAAAGTCACACTCGCGTGCTATTTAAAATATAATGCATTGAGGCTTTAAACACCTGAAAGGCTGTGATTTTTTTATGAAGCGGGCAAAACGAATACTATCTTTCTTTTAATGCTCCTTGTTGCGATTTCGGCATCTGTGCTGCATGTTTCGGCAATTTCCGCCGACACCGACGAGGTTTTTTCGGGAATAGACGTCAGCGTTTATCAGGGAGATATAGATTTTGAACAGGTTAAAAACAGCGGAATCGAAGTTGTATATATAAGAGCGGGATACGGTTTTTCCGTAACCGACCCGAAATTCGAGGAAAATTACACCAACGCGACAAAAGCCGGACTTAAATGCGGCGCGTACTATTTTGTGACCGCACGAAATACCGAGCAGGCATATTTGCAGGCAACGCGCTTTGCCGAGCTTATAAGCGGAAAAACCTTTGCCGCAAGACCTGCCATGGATTTTGAGGAATTCGGCAGTCTCGGGAAAAACGGCATAAATATTGTGGGGCTCGCATTTATGCAAAAGCTCCGAGAGCTTACGGGAATAGTGCCGATTCTTTACACCGACGCATACAACGCCTCGGAAACCTGGGACTGGAATTTTGCGCAGTTTCCGCTCTGGGTTGCCGATTATGACGCGGAAGAACCGTATGTTACAAGTAATATTTGGCAGAGATATGCGGGATTTCAGTACAGCGACCGCGGCGAAATTCCGGGGATTTACGGCAATGTTGACCTCGACAGGTTTACTTCGTCGGTATTTTTAAACGGCGCAAGCGAAGCTACGCCCACAAAGTCGCCCGATGCCATAAGATATACGGTAAAACGCGGCGACACGCTTTGGGGGATTGCAAAGAAATTCGGCGTTACGGTGTCGGCTGTCGTAAACGCAAACAACATCAGAAATCCCAATCTTATATACGTCGGAGAAGTGTTTATAATCCCACATATGACGTCCGCGGAAAGCTCCGGATACACGCTTTACACGGTAAGACGCGGCGATACTCTTTGGGGAATATCGAGAAAATTCGGCACAAGCATAAACAGCATAGTCGCGCTTAACGGCATTAAAAATCCGAACCTCATATATGCGGGCGAAGTGTTTAAAATACCCTCTTCCCGCTCGGAACAAGCCGTAATTTACACGGTAAAGCGCGGCGACACGCTTTGGGGAATATCAAGGAAATTCGGCACCACCGTTGAAAATCTGGTAAAGCTGAACTCCGTTAAAAATCCGAATCTCATATACGTCGGAGAAAAGCTGATAATCGGATGACAGACAAAAGCCGTCCGCACCCTTTGAAAAACTACGAGTGCGAACGGCTTTTAAGCAATATGTGTTTTATTTATTTGTCATTTTGAAGTGCAGACGGCTGAGCGACTGTATGAGCCTGTAATGCTTGAAATTATATTTGCGAAGCAAACGCAATTTTCCGCTCTTAACGGAGCTGAGCTCATATATTTCGGGGCTTAATTCCTTTGCCTTGCGGTCGAATTCCATAAAGCGTTTTCTGTTTTCCATATCGCTGTCGGGATAGCTCGAATATATTGCGCTCTGCGTAATTATAAGGTCTGCTATGCAGGTCCTCATATAATCCGCTTTTGCGCTGTCTGCCTTATCCGAGGAAATATAATCCCTGTAAAAGTCAAACATATGGAACGTAACCCTGAGATGGTCGTTTATATGCTTTTGGAAACCGAGAATACTCACGCTCTGAGTTGAGAGCGCAAGCCTGTACATATAAACATGCAGGTCAAAGAATGTCACCTTGTTTACAAATGGCACCGGGAACATAACATATTCGACATCCACATAAAAGCACTTTTCGTCAATAACAATGTTATTATCTTTAAGCACGCTCGTCTTTATTACAAGGGCGTGCATAGGTATATAAACCTTATTTGCAACATCGGCGAAGTCATATTCCGTCCCGTCTTTGAACTGCGGAAAATCAACGGTCTTTTGGCGGTTGACGTCGTCATAATACTCATAATAGTTTGTAAACACATATTCGGATTCGGTTTTTTCGAGATCCTCGACGAGCTTCACAAAATCGGCGGTGTTGACCCAGTCGTCACCGTCCACAACCTTAAAGTATTTGCCGACGGCATTGCGAATACCGCAGTTAATAGTGGAGCCGTGACCGCCGTTTTCCTTTGAGATAACCCTGAATGTATCGGGGTACTTATCGGCGTACTCCTTGCCTATTTTTGCGGTGTTATCCTTTGAGCCGTCGTCAACCACGATAACCTCGAATTTTTTCATTACAGCCTCGTCGCAAACAAACGAGTCAAGCGTCTGATTCAAAAATTTTTCGACATTGTACGACGGTATTACAACCGTAAGAAGCTTATCCATAATTTTCACCTCAATAATAAGTTCCGTGAAGCAGTATTATTCTCTCCGAAACAATACGATTTAAAAATTTATTTGACCGGCGTTATTTCCTTTGCCTCGGAATTCTTTGATGTGACGGACTGAATGAGATAGCCGAGCGCAAGCCAGAAGAGGAACGCTCCGCCGGTGTTCATATAAAACGTCTCCGAATAGAACATCATAGAGGCAAATATCGGAGCTATAATGCTGAGCAGAGCGGTATTATATTTGTATTTTTCACCCTTAAATTTAAAGAAATTCTTAAATATGAGCACCAGCACCAATATTATATATGCCGCGATAATCACAACGCCCAAAATGCCCTGACTTACAAGTATGTCGACAAAGCTGTTGTGCATACTGTGGAATTCAATAAAATCATTGTTGACAAGATAAGTGTCGGGGAGCTTATCCTCGGCATAAGGAACATAGTTCCTGAAGGTTACGCCGGTTAACGGCTTCGTTTTGAATATTTCGAGTCCGCTGCCCCAAATAGCAAAGCGGCGGTTGCTCACGTCACCGTTTATGTCGTTACTCTGACGGCCGATCTCAAGCTTCTGCTTGTCCTTTTCCTTCTGAGCATCGGTTTTATCCTTATCGCTGCTTATGATGTGCTCATACTGCCATTTCTTGAATTCGGAGGTTGAAACCGACACAACCTTTATCGCGGCAAAGGATGCGACTGCCGCTGTAACAGCAAGCAAAACGCATATTACGCCCCTTGCGAACGCTTTTTTTGCTTCGAGCTTTTTGCTCCTGAGCGCGGTGAGATACACATAGACCAAAAGCGCGCAGAACAGCGATACCATACCGGTTCGCGAATCCGAAAAAGCTATATAGCATATCTGTAAAACGATATTTATGATGTACAAAGCCTTTAACGGCTTCTTTGCGTCCTTGTAAAAATACAGGCTCATTATTATTGTTATTGCCGAGAATACTGCACCGTAATTGGGGTCGGAATACACACCCCAAAGCCTGTTCCAAAGGAATCCGAGAATTACGACTACTCCGTTTACCTCCGTATACGAATAGTAATCGGCAAAGAGCATAACCGTTCCCGCCGCAACAGCCAGGAATGTATACGCCATAAAGAAGTGTGAAATTATGTAGAATTCCTTTTTCTCCGCGGTACCGTCGGACGTGGTGTCATAAGTGTACAGTATAAAATACTGGAACGCCATCCAAACAAGTGCCTTTGCGTTTTCCGACAGCCCGTACTGCCTTGTAAGCAGCGCCGACAGCGCATAGCTTCCGCAAAATGCAATAAGCAAGAATAAGCCTTTTGCATGTAAGTATTTTTTGAAGCAGACGACTCTTATTACAAGAACCGCTATTCCTATCGCCGTTACCGCATATGCAATCCAGGTAAGTACCGAGCGGTTTGCCGTAAGGCCGTTGAACGAGAGCAGTGTAAGCGCAAGGAAAAGCAGCTTAAAGCCGGTCGCCTGCGACCCCTTCCTGAGTATACTTTCTTTCATATTAACTCCTCACACCAATTCATAAAAATTCTGCGCTGAAAGGTCATACCCGGCTCTCCGTACTTCATCGGTACGGTCAATCCGTTTATAGCCCTTGGCTTTTTCTATTTTTTCCGCCCAAACCTTTGCGTCACCGTCTTTGTCAATCGAGAGGGTAACACAGTTTTCCGTTATCACGGCGTCGGACGGTATATGATCGCTCAGGCAACACATAATCCCGGTTGCTTCGGCCTCCACAGCGGCTATGCCGAAACCCTCGAAATGCGACGGCATAAGATATATATCCATAGCCATCATATAATTATAAGCATCGGTCTGCCTGCCTGAGAATATGACCTTGTCCGCTAAGCCGAGGCTCTTTACCTGCTCCTTTACATTGTCAAAAAGCAAGCCGTCACCGACGAGTAAAAGGCGTGCGTCGCTGTCGATTTTGCACAGCTCGGAAAATACACGCACCATAAAATCGTGATTTTTGGGATAAAGGAAATTTCCGACACTGCCTATGACGAATTTATCCTGCAATTGCAGTTTTTCGCGCATTGCTTCCCTCTTTTCTGGAGAATACGTAAAGCTTGCAAGGTCAATACCGTTTTTTACGAGCTTAAACTTGTCCGACCCGACGATTTTTTCGGGGAATATCCATTTACCCGCAAGAGCCGAGCAGGCGTAAAAGTCGGTTCCGTATTTATAAAGGAAATTGCGGCAAAGGTTATTGAGCTTTATCATAAGCGCGCGCTTTTTCGGGTTTGAACAGTCATACCACGCACTGTGAGAATGTATGATAACCTTTTTAACGCCGCAATCATGCGCCGCTTTGGGTCCCGGATAGCATATCGCGGTAGAAATATTGAAATATGCGGTATCATATCCGTTTTTCTTTATTATATCGCAAATCGCCTTATACTGAGCACGCGGATTTTTAAGAGTCGGTATTTCAAAAAGCCCCGCGCCCTTGCTCTCAAGCTTTTCCTTAAGCTCATTATCTATTTGTGTTGTGAGAAAATCGAAATGCACCTCACCCGGGGAAAAGTGCTCAAAAAAGTTGAGCATATACTTGTCAATTCCGCCGGCTTTTCCGTTCATAATATAGCCGAAAAGCACCTTTTTCAACTGTTTGCCCTCCACATTATTTTTTTAGCTTAAGCCCCGAAAACAGCGACGGGAAGCTTTTTTTGACCGCCGAAATAAATTTGCCCGTGAAAAGAAGCACGCCTGTATTTCCGCCTTTAAGCTGATTCGCCATAATTTTTACAAGCCTGCTGTCAGGCTCGGCGTAAGGCATAAGCTCCTTGTAAAGCTCACTTTTAAGCTGAGCCTTGAGCCAGTCTTTTCTGTCTTTCCCGGACATTCCGGAGCGTTTGTCATTATTTTTTTCGAGAGCCGAAAATACGCTTCTGACATATATGCCGGCAAGATTTTTAAGTATATCTCCGTCACACATACCGTTTTCACGGTAAAAACCGAGCAGCTCGTTTATACGCATTTCCTGAAGCTCAAAGTAATTTTTGACAAAGCGGCACGTAAGGCTTTGATTGTCTCTCTTGGCATAGTGGTATGCCGTGTCGTCAAGAATTACCATGGAATCAACATATCTGAAGAAATCTATATTAAATTTAAAATCCTCGTTAAGCGGCATATCGCAAAATGTAACTCCGGAGGAAACCACCGCGTCTTTAAGATAAATCTTATTCCAAAGGTAGCCGAAAAGCGTGGTGTTTTCGATTTTAATTACTTCTTTTGCCACATTCTCTTTACCAGAGAGAGCTTTGCTCTCATATGACACGGGATTTGTCATATACAGCTTACCGGTCTTGTCGTAATACTCCTCCATCGCGCCGAACATCACAACCGTGGGAGAAGCGTCACGCGAAGCCGAATACATTTTTTCAAATATATCGCTGTCAATTTTATCGTCGGAATCCATATAATAGAGATATTTGCCCGAAGCGGACTTTGTGCCGAGATTTCTCGCGCTGCTCGCTCCGCCGTTTTTCTCCTTATGGATAACCCGAACCCTGCCGTCCGAGGCTGCAACCTCATCGCATATCTTGCCGCTGCCGTCTTTGGAACAGTCGTCGACGAGTATAAGCTCAAAGTCGGCAAAGGTTTGCCGAAGAACGCTGTCAAGCGTATCCCTGAGATATTTTTCGACGCCGTAAACCGGCATTATAACGCTGAAATACGGTGCGCTCATATTTTTCACAGCCTTTCGGATTATTTTATCTTCCCGCTTTAAGCTTTGCGAAAAGCTTTGTATTGCCCGACTTAACGGAAGAAATGACCTTGCCCTCAAGATATGTGAGCGCGGTGCTCTTCATCTTAATCGGTATAAGCATAAGCTTCATATACTTTTGACTTCGGCACAGCCGCAGAAACCGCCGCGCGCGCCTTGGGGTCGTTTATCATCTTTCTTATCTGCGCCTTTTTTTTTCGCCGGCAGGCAAGGTGCAGTTTTTGTTTGTAACGTTTTCAACACATCCGACTATGCGCTCAATATATCTTCTCGAGAGAAATTCCTCTATCTCCGGAGTCATAATTCCCCAGTGCTCATAGAGCTCTCTCATCCACTCGTTCTCCTCCTCGCGCTTTTCGTACATATCGCTTCTGTACTTGGCGGTTTCGGACTCGGCCCTCTGACGGATAAAGTGGTAATACTTCTTTGACGTCACGCCGACTCTCTCAACGTCGCGGACAACGGAGAGGTTAAAGGGGAAATCATCCCAGAAGGTCTGCGGGAAATAGAGCTTGTTGTCTCTTATATAATCGCCCGAGAAGAGCTTATTCCACGGAGTGTAGAGAAGATTGCGGTCAAAAAGGTTGTGTGCGTCGGCTCTGAATTCAGCCTGAGTTTTGTATATCTTATCCTTGTAGACCTGCTCCTGCGTGAATTTTTCGGTGTCACTGTAATATGTGTCGATATAGTAACCCGAAACAACGAGTTGTAAATCGTTTTTCTCGGCCAAATCAACCATATCCTGAAGCATGGTTTTTTCAGCCCAGTCGTCGGAGTCCATAAAATACATATATTTTCCGACAGCCTTATCTATGGCGACGTTTCTCGCCGAGGGAGCGCCGCCGTTTTCCTTATGGATAACCTTTATACGCGGGTCCTTTGCGGCGTATTCATCGCAGATTTTACCGCTGTTATCGGGAGTTCCGTCGTCTACGGCAAAAAATTCCCAATCGGTAAGGGTCTGATTTTGTATACTCTCAATAGCCCTGCCAACGTAATTTTCGACGTTGTAAACAGGCATTATAACACTAACTTTTACATCATTCATAGCCTTTGACCGTCCCTCGCTCAAAATAATTTATCTGTTACCGCCAAAGCCGAAGCTATGACCTTATCCATATCATAATATTTATACTCGGCAAGTCTGCCGCCGAAGATAATATTGCTTTCGCCATTTGAAAGGTCGCTGTATTTGCTGTAAAGCGACTGATTCTTTTCGTCGTTTACGGGGTAATACGGCTCCATACCCTCCTGCCACTCGGACGGATATTCTCTTGTTATATACGTCTTTTCCTGAGTACCGAATTCAAAGTGCTTGTGCTCTATAATTCTTGTGAATTTGGTCTTTTCGTCAGTATAGTTCATAACGGCTACACCCTGATAGTTTTCACAGTCAAGCAGTTCGTTTTCAAAACGGAGGCTGCGGTATTCGAGCTTGCCGAAGCGATAGTCGTAATACTGGTCTATGGGGCCCGTGTAGACAACGGTGTCCGCAAGGGCGGAAAGAGCTTCCCTGTCCTTTAAGAAATCGGTATCAAGACGGGTGTCGATTCCTTCAAGCAGCTTTTCGATAAGCTTATTGTAGCCGCCTATCGGAATACCCTGGTATCTGTCGTTAAAATAGTTGTTATCATAGGTGAATCTGACCGGCAGACGCTTTATTATAAATGCAGGCAAATCCTTGCATTCTCTGCCCCACTGCTTTTCGGTATAGCCCTTTATGAGCTTTTTGTAGATGTCATATCCGATAAGGCTTATTGCCTGCTCCTCGAGATTTTTGGGCTCACCCGTAACCTGCTTCTTCTGCTCCTCGATTTTGGCTCTTGCCTCCTCGGGAGTCACAACACCCCACATCTTGTTAAAGGTATTCATATTAAACGGCAGGTTATAAAGCTCTCCGTAATAATTTGCAACCGGAGAATTTGTGTAGCGGTTGAATTCAACAAGGTCGTTTACATAAGTCCAAACTCTCTTGTCGTTTGTGTGGAATATATGCGCGCCGTATTTGTGCACGGTTATGCCCTCAATATCCTCGCAATAAATATTTCCGCCGAGATGGCTTCTTTTGTCGATAACAAGGCACTTTTTACCGTGTTTTGTCGCTTCGTGGGCAAAAACGCTTCCGAAAAGTCCGCTGCCTACGATAAGATAGTCATACTGTTTCATAATTTTTCCTCCTGCGCCGAAGCGCAATTAAAATATGTATTGTTTGAATTTATCACGCCGCCGACTTAGTTTCGTCGGACGATGCCGTTGTCTTGGGTTCAGCCGTAGTGTTGCTCTTTGGTAGTTTCTCTGTTTACGGTTGCCTCGGCGGTTGTCTGCGGTTTTGTCGTGGTTTCGATTTATTATTGCCGCCGCTGTGCTTAGCCGATGTCGTGGCGGAACTTTTTGCTTTTTGAACCGCCGTTTGAAGAGCCGCTGCTCTTTTTGTTGCGGACGAAGAGGATTTTGAGCTCTTGGTTGTTGTCTGCGACTCTTGTTTTTTCTTTGACGACGCAGTTGTTTCCGGAACTTCGCCGTAAATGAACAGGTGCATTCTGTCGGCCGCCGCCGCAAGATCGTATCTCCATACCCATGCGCCGTCGTAAATACCGCCTACCGCGTTATCCTCGTCGCCGGGAACAACCATAGTCTCAATGGTTATATCATTAGAAAGCATCGGAGCGAAAGAGAGAACCTCCGAAACCGACATCGATGTTTCACAAAAGAGCCATACCCGCCTTTACGAGGTCGGCATATTTTGTGGGGCTGATATTTCTCGCCTTGTCAATAAGGCACTCAATAACCTTCTTCTGCCTATCCACACGGGCGTTATCCGAATCGCGCTTTCTGATACGCGAATACACGGACGCCTGCTCGCCCGTCAGGTGCACCATACCCGATTTTTTCGACATATTGGAAATTCGGATTATCGTCGTCACCGATATTGTTAAGCTCAAGACGCTCGTCCTCGGTTATATCTATATCTATTCCGCCGAGAATATCTATTGCCTCGGCAAGCTTATAAAAGTTTATCGTGGCATAATCGGTAATATTCATATTGAAATTCTGGTTTAGCGTTTTAATGGCAAGCTCCGCTCCGCCGTAAGCATAGGCGTGAGTTATTTTCTGATTGCCGTGCCCGTCTATCGCAACATAGCTGTCGCGGAGAACGGAAATCAGCTTAACGTCGTTTTTTGCCTTATCTATGCTCACTATCATTATAGAATCGGAACGACCGGAGAAAGAGTCCTTATCTCTTGTATCAACGCCGAAAAGCGCTATGTTTACAATATCGGTCTTTCCGTATTTGTTTGCTATATCGTCCGATACGCCGAGATTGTCTTTATCTACGTTCTTTTTAAAACCGCCCCATATACCGAAAACAAGGGCGCAGGAGACAACAGCGAGTAAAAGAATAACGGCAACAACTATTATTACTACGCGCTGCCATTTTTTCAGGTTTTTCCATTTTCTCTTAAGCTTTCCCGGTTCCTTAGCGTCCTTGGTTTTTTTCTTTCCGCGCATATCGCGCGCGGCGGTATGTGAAATATTGCTGTTTTGATTTTGTCTTCGCGGCACATGACCGTTTTCAAAGTGTATTTCTATATCCTTATCTTCTTTTTTCATAACTACCTCTATACCACAAAATATAAATGACGTTTATAAGCGACTGCGCTCAAAATCGCCGTAAGTCGGGCAAGTATATTCTGCCCCTTATAATTTTATTTATTTTACAACAAAAACTAAGCAGTGTCAATCCGATTTGACGCTGTAACGGCGAAAAACGGCGTTTTCGTCGTTTTTCATATTTTTTATTGTTTAAAAAGGAACCGAGATACGTTCTGCCGGTGAAGACGAAAGCAAAACGAGTTACCGAAACAAGCCGTTTTGCATCATCGTTTAAGCGGCTTTGTGTACCAAATTACGCCAAATTGCAATATTTTAAAAAAACAGTAGCATTTTGCGATTTTATATGATATATTATGTCTTGGCAAAAATATGTAAAATTTGCTTTTTAATCTGTTGAAAGGAGGTTAACCATGCAGGTATTATCATCCTCGCAAAAAAAAGACATAACTCCTTCTCAGCTTTTGCCGGAATCAATGTTTGATTTTATATATGCAAAAGACGGTGAAGCCGTAATAAAAAGCGGGGATACGGATTTTATTTTGTCGGGCGGTCAAATGCTTATAGTTTCCTCTGCCGACGGTAAAACAATGTCTGTAACAAAGGCACCGTTTAAATATTATTCATTTTCTCTCGCGAGCGAGGAGATCAAAAAAATTCTCGGAAATTCGAGCATTTCTTCATTTTTCGCTAAGAAATTTAAAAGCTCATATCATATTTTTGATTTTTCGGAAAGCAATATTGCCGAGGAGTTATGCTCACAGCTCGAAAAGGAGTATCAAAGTCCCTACGTTGTTGCCGGCAATACCGCAGAAGTGCTTTTAAAGCTGCTTATGCTTGAAATATATAAGCTTAACCCGTCACCGTTCGGAAATACAGAGCGCCAAAACAAGTCGATGCAGAAAATACGTGAATATATAGACGCGCACTACGGCGAAGAAATCACAGTCGAAAAGCTCGCCGAAAGCGCTTATTTGTCCCCGCCGTATCTGAGTCACTCGTTTAAGAGCTTCTCGGGCTTCAGTCCGAAGCAGTATCTCACGGCGGTACGTCTTGTAAACGCAAACAAGCTTTTGACGACTACCAATCTCAGCATAAACGAAATTTGCCGCAAGGCCGGCTTTTCGGATATAAATAATTTTATACGCACATTCAAAAGCTTCTACGGAACCACACCTAAAAAGTTCCGCAGCATATAACACCAAATAACAAAAAATACGGAAAGGATTTAATATGAATACACCTAATGCACCATGGCTGAAATTCTACGGGGATATTCCGAAAACTCTCGAATACCCCCAAATCTCAATGTATGAAGCCGTTGTAAACGCAGGCAAGACCCATTCGCAGGTAAATGCCTATGAATTTCAGGGTAAGGGAACGACTTATGCAAAATTCATAGAAAAAATCAACAGAACCGCAAAGGCTTTCAAAGCTCTCGGAATAAAAGAAGGAGAAACCGTAACCATTTGTATGCCCAATGCGCCGCAGGGCGTTGACAGTTTCTATGCGCTCAACCGCATAGGCGCCGTTCCGGCTATGATACATCCGCTCTCTGCGGCAGGCGAAATCACGTTTTACCTTAAAGACACCGACAGTAAGGCAATACTCGTTCTCGATATGTTCTATGAGAAGGTTGAGCAGGCGGTAAAGGATCTCGGCAGACCCGTTAAAATAATCGTGGCGAGAATACAGGATGAATTAAAGTTTCCCCTTAACATTTTGTATCCGCTCACACTGAAGAAAAAGCCTCCGGAGCTGCCCGACAGCGAATGTCGTTCGTTGGAACGACTTTATCGCGGCAGGTAAAAACGAAACGCTGCCCGAAACATTTCCCTCGGCCGACAAAACGGCGGTCATACTTTTCAGCGGCGGCACAACCGGAACAAGCAAGGGTATACTCCTCACGAATCTCAATATGAACGCGCTCGGTATGGAGGTTGCCGCGGCGGCCGGCTTTACCATGGAGGGTCTTCGTATGCTCTCGGTTATGCCCCTGTTCCACGGCTTCGGTCTCGGTGTCGGAATTCACACGCCTCTTATCAACGGAGGCACGTGCATACTCGTTCCGCAGTTCACCGTTAAGACATATGCCAAGATGATAAAGAAAAACAAACCTACGGTTATCCCCGGTGTTCCCACGCTCTTTGAGGCTTTGCTTCGCACAGAGGGACTTGAAGGCGTTGACCTCTCGTTCTTACAGGGTGTTTTCTGCGGCGGTGACTCTCTTTCGGTTGAGCTTAAAAAGAAGGTTGACGCATTCTTAAAGGAGCACAACGCTAAGGTACAGATTAGAGAGGGTTACGGTACAACGGAGTGCGTTACGGCGTCCTGCCTTACCCCGCGTGACTTTTTCCGCGAGGGCAGTATCGGAATACCGTATCCGGACGTTTACTATCAGATAGTCGATCCGAAGGACGACAGCGAGCTTCCGCCCGATACAGAGGGTGAAATCTGCATAAGCGGTCCCACCGTTATGAAGGGCTACCTCAACAATGCCGCCGAAACGGCTGCAACGCTGCGCACCCATGCAGACGGCAGAGTGTGGCTCCACACGGGCGACGTCGGCACCATGGATAATGACGGCTTCATATACTTTAAGCAAAGACTTAAGCGTCTTATCATAGTTTCCGGCATAAACGTATATCCCTCACAGGTCGAAAACACCATAGACGCTCATCCGGATGTACTGCTCTCATGCGCCATAGGTATTCCAGATCCCTACAAGATGCACAAGGTCAAGGCTTTTGTCGTTCTTCGTCCCGGTGTTGAACCGAGTGAAAAGATAAAAGAAGAAATACTTGAGCACTGCCGCAAAAATATATCCAAATACGCCATGCCGCGCGAAATAGAATTCCGCACGGAGCTTCCCAAGACTCTTGTAGGCAAGGTAGCGTACAGGAAGCTTGAAGAAGAGGAGGCAGCAAAATATGAGCAGCAAAAAGCAGAGAAGCAGGGAAATGACAACGAAAACAAATAACGAAACGCCCGAAGCATTATCTCACATAAAACGTGCTCACGGTATCTACTTCACATCAAAGGTTCTTCTCGGCTGGATAATCAAACTTTACTTCAATTTCAGAAGCAAGGTATACAGGCCGAAGAACAAGAGCTTTATTCTCATTTCAAATCATACGACAATGTTCGACCCGTTTTTGAAGCACTCTCGTTTAAACCGTATCTGCGCTTTGTGACGAGCGACCATCTTCTCAGAATGGGTGCTTGGGGAAAATTCATAAAGTTCTGCGTTAATCCCATTCCGAAAAGACGCGGTGCCGACTCCGAAAAGACCATGGAAATGATGGCGGAATCCGTAAGGAACGGCGTCAACGTTTGTATACACGCCGAAGGGTACTGCTCGATAAACGGCGAAACGGGATTTGTTTCGCCGCGCACCGGTCAGCTTGTCAAGGACAGCGGTGCCGGCCTTATCACATTCCGCACCGTCGGCGGCTATTTCAAGGACCCGAGATGGGCAAAGCACTCGCGCCGCGGCAGAATGCGCGGCAGCGTGGTCCGCGAATACATGCCTGAGGAGCTTCAAAGAATGTCAGTTGACGAAATAAACGAAGCAATTCGCCGCGACATATACATAAACGCCTACGAGCAGCAGAAAAAGGACCCGCATAAATACAAGGGACGCGCTCTCGCAGAGGACCTCGAAACGATTCTTTATCTTTGCCCCAAGTGTCACGCCATAGGTAAAACACATTCGCACGACAATGAGTTTTCGTGTGAATGCGGCTATAAGATGCACATCAACGAATATGGATTTTTTGAGGGCGACTCTCTTGTCTTTGACAATGTCCTCGACTGGGATAAATGGCAAAAAAGCTATGTTAAGGACAATCTCGCTCTGTGGCACTCGTTCACGGAAAAGCCCATAACCTCGGATGAAAAGCAGATACTGAACTGCATTGAAGAAAACGAGACAAAGGAGCTTTTCTCGGATAACTGTACGATGAGCATTTATGATGACAGACTCGAATTTATCGATGAAAGCAAGGGCAAAAAGGTCTTTATGCTCTCGGATATAGTCAAAATGTCAATGGGCGGCGAAACAAAGCTGTATTTCACAACGTCCAACGGCTTTTACTATGAGGTCGGAAGTCATACACGCCGCTCGTCGGTTAAGTACTTTGCGCTTTACAGAGTGCTCACGGGGCGTGAATATTTATAATCTGCCTTTGAGAATGCCGTATAAAACTGCAAAAACAAGGATTGTATTTTTTACAATCCTTGTTTTTTATTTATCATTTTTCGTTTTGCCGCATATAATAACACGGATATATTATTAGGAGGGCAAAAAATGAAAAACGACATATCCTTTTTTCTCGGCACAAATTCCGGCACCGGCTTTCACTCGCTTTTTTACGACCTCACCGAACATGTGACGCCCTACAGCACTTTTATAATAAAAGGCGGCCCGGGGACGGGAAAATCCGGACTTATGAAAAAAGTGGCGGAAGAATGCGAAAAACGCGGTCTTTTTAATGAAAAGCTTTGGTGCTCATCCGACCCCGATTCGCTTGACGGCGTGTTTATTCCCGAAAAGCATTGTTCTGTTTGCGACGGAACCGCTCCGCACGTGGTTGAGCCTGTATTTGCCGGCGCCGCAGAACAGATAATTAATGTTGCCGCGCTTTGGAACAGAAAAAATCTCAAAAGAAAAGCAAGGAAATTATACGCCTGTCAAATGAAAACGGCTTTTGTCACAAGAGGGTTGCATCGCTTCTTTGTGCCGCAACCGCATTAAAGCAAAATATGTCGGAAATATATAAAACGGCATTGAAAAATAAAAAGCTTCACGAGCTTACGGGCGATATTCTTTTGCAATTTGAGCCTGTTTCCGATAAAAACGGAAGAATCGAAAACCGTTTCCTTTCGGGTGTTACTCCGAAAGGGCTTATAACATTTACAAATACCGTTAAAAATCTTGCCGACGACATAACCGTTATACGCGACGAATCGGGAATAACCGAAAAGCTGCTTGCGGACATTGCCGATTATTCGGCTTCTATCGGGTACGACGTCATAGTCTGCCGAGATGTACTGTTCCCCGAAAAGACCGCGCACGTTCTAATACCCGAAAAACGCCTTGCTTATGTGACCTCCTGCGACGCATTCCCGATAAATATTAAGGGCGCAAAGCATATTTCCGCAGATAAGTATTGCGATAAAAATATTTTGAGCAAATATGACAGCGAGCTGTGCTTTTATAAAGAAAACATTAAAACGCTGTTGCTGAAATGCGTTGACATACTTAAAGAGGCAAAGGACATACACGACGAGCTTGAAGATTGCTATATAAGCGAAATGGACTTCGGTGCTCTTGACAGGCTGACAGACGACCTTATCAAAGAAATGCTCGGATAACGGCGCGCTCTTCACATAAATACGGGGGCTGTAAAACACAAGTTTTTACAGCCCCTTTTAAAAATCAATTATCCTTTTTTAACTGCTTTACCACTTGATTGCCGTAAACGGCGGCTCCCGTAACAAGCACTCCCTGAATTACCGAATCGGCAGACAGCCCCGTCAGAGCTATGCTTCCGGAAATTCCGAAAATCAACAGCAAAAGCGGTATAAATTTATCGGGTATTCTTTCAATAGATTTAAAAATCAGTCCCAAAACGTTTAATGTCGGGATTAAAATCAGCGCGCGTTCGACTATATATGACATCAAATTCATATTTCCTCCTTAATTTACAAAGCCGATAAGCGCATAGCCTAACGCAGTTCCGACGGCACCGATAAGCGCAAATAGGAGCTTATCCCAAAACGCCGAGGGTCTGCGTTTAATTTCGCTTATGCTCTCCTTCAGCTCTCCGACGGACAAGAGCAAGTTATCAAGCTTTGTATTTTCCTCCGCCTGATTTATCGCAAAGGTATTTACCTTGCCGTACAGTATCTTAACGTCGTTTTCAAGTGTTTTGATTCGATGCTCAAAAAGCTCGTTTTCACTCATAGCGGTGTCTCACCTTATATCATCGGCGTTTACAAATCCCGTAACATTTTTACCTATCGGCTTTTTAAGAGCAAAGCTCGCAGAGGAGGTTATGCGGTACCTGCCGTTTATCTCAATCCCGTCGTAGATATAGTAAGTACCCGATTTTCTCGCCGACGGAGCTTTTGAATACGCAGACGAAAACAAGGGTGTATTGCAAAGTGCCACGGAGCGGCGCGGTGGAAATGTGCCGCTTTTTACGTTATCGGTGCTTTCTGCGGCACCTTTTGAAAAGCCGTTGAGTCCGTTGGCTCTCATAATATTCGGGTAGTCCTTAAAGGCTAAGTCCATATCGGTATTGCCTGTTATGCCGTCCGTTTTGCCCGATGACGTATACTGCCACATACCGTATTTTCCGCCGTAGGAGGGTGCGTCAGCCCATTGCGCGAGCCAAATATCGTAGCGCTCCTTTACCCTGTCGGAAATTTTGTTATTGAGCCACCACAGATTCGCATAGACCGAAACAAAATATCCTGCCTTTTCCGTTCTGCCGCAAAACGCCTCGACAATATTGCTTATTTCCTCACGTGAGAGGTTTTTCTGCGAGTTGTCCTCAATATCGAATGCCACGGGAAATTCAAAGCTTTTTCCGGATATAAGCGAGAGAAAATACTCCGCCTCCTTTTCTGCGTCCGAGACGGTTTTTGCGTAACTGTAATGGTATGCGCCGACAAGTATGCCGTTTTTCTTTGCCTCGCGGTAATTTCTTTCAAATGAAGTGTCATTTTGCCCTTGACACCTGCCGAAGCCCGCGCGCAGCATGGCAAATTCGACACCCGAAGCGCGAACCTTTTCCCAATTTATATCGCCCTGCCACTTTGACACGTCTATTCCCTTATATTTAGCTTCCATATAAATATTCCTTTCGTTCTTTACTTTTCTTCAAGGCGCTTTACCGCCTCGGATATATCGGCACAATAGCATATATCGAATTTACCGCCCGGCTCGGAAACCGTAATCTCGGTGGTCGGAAACTCCGAATTCAGCGCCGCCGCTGTAATATTCTCCTCCGATTCCGACGCCAACGGATAATATACCGTAACGGGCGTTCCTGCGGCGTATTGCGACTGAAGATATGATTTGAGCCTGTCTACGGAAAGAGTAGTCAGGAAATATATTACATCGTTGCTGTAACCGTATATTACGCCGATATAATTTTCACCCGCCGAAATGCGCGCTCCGAGCTCTTCGTCGCTTGTGATATTATCCGTAAACACCTCAAAATGCGTGCAGTAACCGGGAAGGCAGGTTCCGCGAACCATTTTTGCACCGACGGGGGTCGGAGTATATATCCTGTTTAAAGTTACGCCGCCGCTTGTATATGATTTGGCAAGCACCGTCTGGGCGTTTCCCGTAAGAGCATATTTTCCGATTTTTCTCGTGAAGATTCCGCTTATGACGTCGGCTTTGTCCGCGTAATTACCGGCAGAAAAAAGCTCGCTTCCCGTATTCACCGTTTGCTCCGCGCCGTTTATTCCGATTTTTACGGAGGACACGCCGCTTATTTTTACGGAAGAAGCAGGCTCTGCCGTGCCGCTGTATGAGCCCGTAACCGAGGTTTTGCCGTATACCGTAAAGCCGTTAAACGGCATCGCAAGAGAATCCGTAAGAGTCAGCGTATTTTCTCCCGAAACACGGCGAGTATACGGAAGACCGTATGTGCTCTTGTTTATCAGAGCGGCAATCTCTTTCTTATCTTTCTCTGTCAGAATATAGTTGCTGCCGTCCTTCCCGTTGTCGCCCTTGTCGCCTTTCTCGCCCTTGAACACACCGTTCTTTATGTTTTCGAGCATTGTATTCACGGAGAAATCATAATCCGAGAGCAGCGCACCGTCGGCATCGGCAAGCGTATTAAAATAAAGTATTACATTTTTCGGCTTCATAACCTCTGTGGTAATGCCGTTCTCGTCAATTTTGACGGCATTCAGGCAGCATTCTGCCGTACCGTATTTTGTGACTGACGCGGGCACGTCAAACGACACCGAATTTTCGTCATTCTTATCGAGAGGAAGATAATCCGTACGCAAAATTTTCCCGTTCGGCAGCACAAAATCAAGATAATATTTAAACTCGTCGGTAAAGGTGCTCTCAAGAATGAATTTCAGCGTAGTCGCGTTGTGCTCGGCACTGTTCCCTGCCGTTATGCACTCAACGGACGGCTCGTCCTCTAAAAAAATATAGATAGAAATGGTTTTCGTCATAAATACTCCTTTATTTCATCAAATATGCTTTCCGGCGGACAGATAAGCGAAAATCGCATCATCACGGGATATTTAAGATAGGCATAGAGCTTTTTTTCGGCACTCAAAAGCACTCTGTCAACATAATTGCGTGATGCGCCGTTTTTTCGCGCAATCTCAGATTTGTTAAGTCCCGAAATATGCCTCGCTAGAAGGAAATCCCGTTCCTCTTGTGTCAGCTCGTTTCGGAGAACAAGCCCGACTATCCTCTTGATAACGGAGTTTTTACGCGCCAAAATATACGCCGCCGCGTTTTTATCTCCGCCGTGCTCTATAACCTCAAGATTTTCCGTGAGATAGATATACTCGTCAAGGCTTAATTCCGCAAGTATTTTCGTCCATAGCTCTCCTTTCGGACTGGCGGCATTATCGGTACGTCGCCCGAAACCGTTGTCCGTAAAATCAAATCAACACCCGAAAAACAGATTTCGGGTGTTGATTTATAGAACATTTGTTCGCTTACAAATATAATATTAGTCCCAAAAGTGGGACTTGTCAAGTGTTTATAAAAGAAAAACGGGGCTCCTTGAGGTTAGCAGCCTTTAAGAGCCCCGTTCTTATGTGATTTTTGCGGTGTCGCTTTTATTATCAAATTACAGCTTTATGAAGCTTTGCCTGCTTTTATCAAATCTATCTCCGCGGCGTCAAATAAATCTACAACTCCGTCGCCGTTTACGTCGGCAGCCAAATATTCGCTTGAACCGTCTCCGAGCTTTTTATCCTCAACGGAATGCTTAACCACGGCGTCAAAGTCGCTGCCGTCCACGTATCCGCTCGGCACAACGTCGCCGCGCATAATAACGGTATATCCCGTGCTTGTGCCCGCAGAAGTATTGCTGACAGTAAATATCGAGCCTGTTTTATTGCCGCCGGAAGCGAAACTGTAACCGCTCTGCATATAAACCGCCGAATTTACGCTCGCACCGTTTGTGATATACAAAAGCTTTGACTTTTCGTTCACCGTTGCGCCGGAGTTTATTTCCGGTACAATAGGCGAATAGGCATTTTCCGATACGGTTGGATATGTCAGCGTAAAGCTTCCGCCGTAACGTTTTCCCGTTTCGGTATGGCTGCTGCCGAAGGTTTTACTCGCGCCGAAATATCTGTTTCCGCTGGCTGTTCCCACAAGGAAATAGTCGTACAAAACATTGCCCTGATCGTCAAAAGTGCAGTCAACGCCGTACCACTTGCCGTCCTCCATTTTTACGTAATTCCAAGCGTGACCTCCGCCGTTCGAATTGCCCACAGCTATTACGCACGGTATTCCGGCTTTGTCGCAGAGGATTTTAAACGACTCGCTGTAACCCTCACACACGGTTTTGTACGGTGTCAAAAATACGCTCGTAGGCTCATGTGCGGTAGGTATTTCAAAGTTTTCATCATACTCGACTCGTTTGCAGATAAAATCGTGTATGAACTTCACCTTTTCGTAGCGCGTTGCGCCTTTGATTTCTACGCTGTCAACAACAGCCGCCATATCGTTGTAATCCTGCTTTACCTTGTTCATATCGGCATAGGCGTTTGTGTTTATTCGCGGCTTCACCGTAACCGATGAAATCGTAAAGTGATAACCGCTGCTTGTTTGATAATAGGAATACCCGTAGCTTATGCTGTACCCGTTTATCCAAAAAATCATCGGGTAATCGTCGCAAAGTGCCGATAATCCGCCCGTGACCGCATCTGACAGGGCTGATTTTATGTTGCTCGGCACACTTGTGCTTGTGCCGTCCCAGGTAAGCGGCGACGGCAAGGCTACATCAATCGAGCTTTCAAACAGCTTTTCCTTGACCGTGTTATAAACCGCTCGTTGGTTTAAATTCAAAAATGTATAAAATGTATACGGAGTATCCGCTCCGTCCGAAAAGAACGGCAATGCTTTATTGTCGCTTTCCGGGAACCAAATCGGAAGCGTCCGTTCTCGGGTCATAGCTGACAGCCCACTCTACGGGCATATCCGCGTAAAGCGTTTTTTCTGTCATTGCCCCCGATAAGAGTGACAAAAACGGCATGGTCAAGACTATTGCAAAAACCATACTCAAAGCTTTTCTCAAGACAATTCCTTCTTTTCTGCAAATTTTTATCATCTGATTATATGATATATTATTTCGGCTGAGATTGTCAACAGAACAACAAAGCAGAGGCCTTATATACAAGGTCTCTGCCGAATACAAATCTTATCTTTTTCTGAGGAGTTGCGACAGCTCGTCCATAAAGGCGCTTATATCTTTAAACTGCCTGTAAACCGAAGCGAACCTGACATAGGCAACCTCGTCTATATCCTTAAGCTTCTGCATGGCAAGCTCGCCTATGTGCATTGACGAAACCTCACGGTCAAGGGAATTCTGGAGGTTTGCCTCAATATCGTCAACGGCGCGCTCCAAGGTATCCATCGAGACCTGACGCTTTTCGCAGGCGCGCATCATACCGCCCAAAAGCTTATTGCGGTCAAACACCTCGCGAGACTTATCTTTTTTTACGACGAGTATCGGCACGCTTTCAATGACCTCATATGTAGTAAAGCGCTTACCGCACTTGATACACTCGCGACGGCGGCGAATTCTCTCGCCCTCGTCGGTAGGTCTTGAGTCTATTACCTTGCTCTCCTCGTATCCGCAGTAAGGGCACTTCACGGCAAATCACATCCAATAGTTATTTTTAATCTAAGATTATTATAACAAACAAAATTTACATTGTAAAGCGTATTTTAGCCGACGATTTGATATGTCAAAGCTTTCTCCAAACCATTTTATCGACTACACCCGTATACGACTGAATTATTTTGACAACCTTAGTCGAAACGTTTTCATCGGTATAATCGGGCACGGGGATTCCGCAAAAGCCGTTTTTGTCAAGCTCAACCGCAGTATCAACCGCTTGCAGCAATGATTTTTCATCAATTCCGGCAAGCACGAAGCATCCCTTATCGAGAGCCTCGGGACGTTCTGTGGAGGTTCTGATGCAAACCGCAGGGAAGTTCTTTCCGACTGAAGTAAAGAAGCTGCTCTCCTCGGGCAGCGTTCCGCTGTCGGAAACCACGGCAAAAGCGTTCATCTGAAGATTATTGTAATCGTGAAATCCGAGCGGCTCGTGGCGAATAACTCTCTCGTCAAGCTTAAAGCCGCTCTCCTCGAGGCGTTTTTTTGAACGCGGATGACACGAATAGAGTATCGGCATATCATATTTTTCCGCAAGGCCGTTAATTGCGGAGAACAGACTGTTGAAATTCTTTTCGGTGTCGATGTTCTCTTCTCTGTGAGCCGACAGAAGAATATACTTTTTCTTTTCGAGTCCGAGCTTTGTTAAAATGTCGCTGTTTTCTATTTTTTCAAGGTTTTTGTGAAGCACCTCCGCCATGGGGGAACCGGTGACGTATGTGCGCTCCTTCGGGAGCCCGCATTCGGCGAGATACCTTCTTGCGTGTTCTGAATAAGCCATATTCACGTCCGAAATAATATCCACTATACGGCGGTTTGTCTCTTCCGGCAAACACTCGTCCTTGCAGCGGTTACCCGCCTCCATATGGAATATCGGTATATGAAGTCTCTTTGCCGATATTGCGGAGAGACAGGAGTTTGTGTCGCCGAGTATCAAAAGTGCGTCGGGTTGAATATCACGCATCAGCTTATATGAGCAGCTTATGATATTGCCGACTGTCTCGCCGAGGTCGGCTCCGACTGCGTCCATATACACCTCGGGGTCAGATAGCTCCAAGTCCTTAAAGAACACACCGTTAAGATTATAATCGTAGTTTTGACCCGTGTGTGCGAGTATGCAGTCAAAATACTCTCTGCACTTGTCGATAACGGCGGCAAGCCTTATTATTTCGGGACGCGTGCCGACAATAATAAGGAGCTTTAACTTCCCGTTATTTTTAAATTTGATATCGCTGTAATCGGTTTTCATATATATTACCTCCGCCGTGTGTGACAGTATTAAACCTTTTCTCCGAATGTATCCGGGTGCTCTGCATCAAACATTTCGTTTGCCCACATCAAGGTGACAAGCGGCTGTGTATCGCTTAAATTAACTATGCTGTGAGTGTAGCCGGGAAGCATCTGCACACATTCTGGCTTATCGCCGGAAACATAAAACTCCATAACGCTGTTTGTGCCTATTTTGCGTTCGCGTATAAGCCCTTTTCCCGAAACGACTATGAACTGCTCCCACTTGCTGTTGTGCCAATGCTCGCCCTTGGTTATGCCCGGCAGCGACACATTAACGCTGAACTGACCGCAGTTTTTCGTTTTCAAAAGCTCGGTAAAGCTGCCGCGCGCGTCCGAATTTGTTTTAAACTCAAACGCGGTTTTTTCTTTCGGAAGATATGAAAGATACGTGCTGTATAGCTTTTTGGCAAAGCTGCCGTTCGGAATTTCCGGCATAATAAGAGTCTTTCGCTGGTCATCGAATTTGTGAAGCAACGACACGATTTCGCCGAGCGTAACGTGATATGTCACCGGGACGGCACAATATCTGCCGTCGCTTTTAAGTACCGTATCCGCTCCCGAAAAATCACAACGGTGCTCTTTCCCCTCGAGCAAATCGAGCATTTCGCTCACAAGGTCGTCTATGTATAAAAGCTCAAGCTCCGTTTTTTCATTATCAACTCTTATGGGTAAGTCGTTTGCGATGTTGTTGCAAAAGGTTGCAACGGCACTGTTGTAATTCGGCCTGCACCATTTTCCGAAAAGATTCGGGAAGCGGTAAACAAACACCTTTGCGCCGGTTTTTGCGGCATAGTCAAAAAACAGCTCTTCTCCGCGCAGCTTCGACTCTCCGTAAACGGAATTTGCATATCTGCCGACAAGCGTCGCCTGTATGGAGCTTGAGAGCATAACGGGACAACGGTTACCGTGCTTTTCAAGAGTTTTCAAAAGCTCCGAGGCGAAGCCGAAATTTCCCTTCATAAACTCGCCGTCGTCCTTCGGCCTGTTTACTCCCGCGAGATTGAAAACAAAATCGCACTCCCTGCAAAAATCGGAGAGCAGAGCCTTATCCGTATCAATGTCATATTCAAATATTTCGTCAATCGAGAGCGACGGACGGGTACGGTCTTTGTTATCGCGAAGATTTTTAAGTGCCTCGACAAGGTTTTTACCTACAAATCCGGCTGAACCCGTAACAAGTATTTTCATAAAAAAGCTGCCTTTCGGAATACAAAATCACTTCTTGAATTCGGCTAATTCGTCTTTGATATAAGCGAGCGATAAAAGCTTTTCCTTTACCTGCTCGACATTGAGAAGTTCTGTATTATTTGAATTGAACTCTGTCAACGGATTGCGGTCTTTATCGCCGTCATTGAAATATTTATCGTAGTTAAGTGAACGCTTATCGCAAGGCACACGGTAGAAATTGCCCATATCGGTAGCGTGAGCGCACTCCTCGTTAGTAAGGAGGGTTTCGTACATCTTTTCGCCGTGACGAATACCGATAACCTTAATTTCGGCTTCGGGGCAGAAAAGCTCTTTTACCGCCTCGGCAAGCACACCGATTGTGCAAGCCGGTGCTTTCTGAACAAGAATATCGCCAGACACGCCGTTTTGAAATGCAAAGAGAACAAGGTCAACCGCCTCGTCGAGAGACATAATAAATCGTGTCATATTCGGCTCTGTAACGGTTATCGGTTTGCCCTCTTTAATCTGCTCTATCCAAAGCGGAATTACCGAGCCGCGCGAGCACATAACATTTCCGTAACGAGTGCAGCAAATCTTAGTCTTGTCGGGACTTACGGTTCTTGATTTTGCGACTATTACCTTTTCCATCATAGCCTTTGACGTTCCCATTGCGTTTACGGGATATGCCGCCTTGTCGGTTGACAGGCAGATTACGGTTTTAACGCCCTCGTCAATAGCTGCCGTAAGCACGTTATCTGTGCCGAGAACATTGGTCTTAACCGCTTCGATGGGGAAAAATTCGCAAGACGGAACCTGCTTTAAGGCCGCCGCATGGAAGATATAGTCTACACCGTGTATTGCGTTTTTAACGGACGCCAAGTCTCTGACATCACCTATAAAGAATTTGATTTTATCGCTGACCTCGGGCATTTTCGCCTGAAACTCATGGCGCATATCGTCCTGCTTTTTTTCATCTCTTGAAAAAATGCGGATTTCGCCGATGTCGGTCTGCAAAAATCTGTTGAGCACCGCATTGCCGAATGAGCCTGTTCCGCCCGTAATCATCAGGGTTTTGTCTTTAAACATATTCATCTTCCTTTGTATTAAGCCTTTTTACGGCCAAGCTTACCTATTATTTTATTGAACAGCCCCTTTAAAAGGCCTTTTTTCATAGCTGTTCATAAAGAACGCCGCCATGAGAGCTGCATATACCGCCGCAGTTATGACGCAATTTATTATAAGACCCGCCCAACCGTACCTGTTAAGGTGAAGCAGCGAAAACGCCGCTCCGAACGCAAAGGTAATCAAAAGTGCCGGGAGCGTCCCCTTAAACAAGTCTCTGTAATACTCGCCGAATCTTATACCTACTTCTTTACGGAGAACAATATCCATAAGCACAACATCGCCGATAATCAGCGCAAGAGCCGTACCGAGAGACGAACCGACAAGCGGCTTCCACTTTATCAGAAAAATAGTGACAATAATGTTGAAAACCGACGAGCAAATCTGTATTATCGCAAGCGTCTTATGACGGTTTATTGCCCAAAGTATTTGGTTGCCTATTCCCTGAGGGGTAGATATCAGCCACGGGAACATTATAATAAGTGCCACAAAGTAACCGTCGATATTGTCTTTGCCTGCCCAAAGAGCTACAAAATCTCTGCCGAACACGGCAAACACACAGTAAATCATACCGAGCACCATAAAGATAACTCTGCCGATACGCACCATTTCGTTTTGTACCGTTTTACTGTCTGCTCCGCCCTCTATCATACGGACGGTTCCCGCCATAAGCACCGAATTAAACTGACTGCCTATGGTCTTATAATACTGAACTATCTGTGAGCCTACGCCGTATATACCTATGAGTATGGCGGCGGACGGGGCGAAAATACCGAGGATTATCTGATCCGACATTGAATTTAACTGCTGCGCTATAAGCTGAATAAGCACAAATGTGGAATATGAGAATACGCCCTTCACAAAAGACGTATCTATCTGAAGCTCGGATATAATTTCAGCTTGAAAAACACATAGCATATATAGAAAAGCCGCGTAGCTGCTGTAGCAATAAGGTTTACGGTTACGACGCCGACGCTCTTGACTCCCGCCTTCATCAGGAACACAAGCACCGCCATTTTGGCGATATTGGCGAGAATCATAATTCCCTTATGCGCCGTAAACCGCTCATATGCTACGAGAGTATTTGAAAAAGCCGATGTTCCTATTGAGATTGCACTTGTGACAATCGTTATGGACAAAAGCTCTTTTGCCTTGACTATCTCTGAGGAAGTAAGACCCTTTGAAAACACATTCGGGAAAACGGTTATTAAAAGCACACCGACAACAAGTATAATAAGTGTAACCGCCGCGTAATAAACGGTGGTAACGCCCAAGAACTTACGTTGTGACTCCCTGTCGTTATTGGCTCGAAATTTTGCCATATATCTGATAACGGAATTGCCGACGCCGAGGTCAAATATAATCAGATATGCGGTTATTGACGAAGTGAGCTGGTAAATACCGTACTCCGCCTGACCGAGACTTCTTATTATAAACGGAGTTACAAACATAGCCGATACTATTTCCGTTATCATAACTCCGTATGAAAAAACCAACCCGATTTTCCTGCTCATATTTAAATATCCTTAATCAGAAAACAAATTGTGCGTTATTGTAAACATACAACAGCAAATAAGCAAAGTGTATCACGCTCTCCGCCGATAACAGAATATACGTATACGGTTTTAAATTCTTGTTGACGGGGTTTCTGAACCTGTATAAGGAACAGCAGCGGCACGCTGAGCGCTATCTGTATGAAGTTAGGTGTTCGCAAAACGAACTGGTAATTTGAAGCAAACAGGAATATTGCGACTATGCTGTAAACTATCATCCAGTCGTAGTTATACATTCCGTTCAACAGTCTGTTGCCGAGAAGCCCGTCGGTATTTTTCTTCTTTAAGAGGCTTTCCGTTATCGTCATAGAAAGCAACATTATAACAAGAGCCAAAACGAGCCTTACAATCGACATTGAAAACTGCCAGATGCCGAACACCTCATAATCGCTGTAGCCCGAAACCTTTTTCTCTACCGTACCCAAAAGTCCGTCGCTTGCGGAGCCGAGAGCAATCACGATTTTGTTTGCTGCAAAAATAAGCACCGGAAGTATTATAATAAAAGCCTTTTTCACAATCGGCGATGTCTTTTTGATAAGCAGAAGCACTATTCTTATAAGCACAAACGGCAATATGCCGTAGTGAAAATAACACAGAGCCGCATATACGAGAAAGCAGAAAATGCGGTGCTTTTTTTCGACTATATCCACATACATAAAGTAAGCGAGCACGGCAAAGCAGATGTAAATACGCGTGTTGTCAATAACATAGAAGTAGTTGAAGTTCGCCATAAAAAACAACAGCGCCATATTCATCTCTTTTTTTGTCGAGTCGAACCTCATAGCTGCTTTATAAAGCAGTGCAAACGAACCGTATACGATGAATACGGTAAGGGCCGGCAGCAAGCCGTTTTCCGGGCAAATTCTCGCAAGAGCGTAATAATACACAAGCGTCAAGGGGTTGCTCGCACCGTAATACGAATAAGCCTTGCCAAAGGAAATCTGTCTGAATAAATCAAGCTGCCCATACGCTCTGTATAGGTCCATCGTATAATCGGGCTTTGTGAACCACGCAAGGCATGCCAAAGCAACCGCAAAAAGCAGCAGATATATTTTATATGTTTTTTTATTGAAGATCGGATTTATAACCGCAAATCCGAAGAATAACAAAACAATACAGAGCATATTTACTTCACTTTCAGATACTTTTAAAGGGATAATATCTCTTCGCAAAATTCGAGATAGTTTTTTCGGCAGTCAAAGCATTCCTGCCATTTTTTATATGCGCAGTCGCTCATTTTCCGCCGCTCGTCTGCGGACATTTCCGCATATTCTTTTATGGCACTCACAAGCTCGCCGTCGGTAAAATCCGGCTTTAGCATAAATCCGTTTTTGCCGTTTTCGACTATTTCGCAAACACCGCCGACATCAGTTGCCATAACTGGCATACCTCTTGCCATACACTCCATCATCGTTACGGGCAAGCCTTCCGAGGATGACACATTCAAAAGAAAATCAAATGAATTATCGGATATATACTCCATGGCATCGTCGTGATTCATATATCCTTTAAGCTCGTATTTGATGTTTTCTTTTCCTTTGAGCTCACGCTCTGCCTTTTCTTTTAGTTCATCGGCAAGCATACCGGAGCCTATGTGAGTCCATTCCGCTTTTATGCCGTCTGTCAAGGACAGGGCATCGATTATTCTGTCTACACGCTTAACCGGTGACATATACGAAAAGCTTAAAATTTTAATCGGACCGTCAGCGCAAGGTCTTTCCGGCCTTTTGCCCTCTTTTACTCCGAGGTAGGAGAGAAGACACTTACTGTCATCAATCTCAAAATTTTCACGGTAATAATCCATACCGTCACGGCTTATAAAAACAAGCTTATCTATTCGTCTTGCAATCTCGTTTTTATAGGGGAGATAGTATCCGTTACCCTCATTGAGATATAAATCTGCTCTGTGTATTCTCGAAACAACCCTGTCGCCGTTTTTTGCGGCAAGAGCTGCCGACAATGCCGTATAGTCATTCCAATATGTATAAAGAACGCACTCTCCGTCCGCCCTGCTTCTGACTTTTTTAAGAAAAGTCTCAAAGTGGAGAGCTCTCATAAGCGTCTTTAACGCAAGCTTCGCATTTGAAAAAGCAAGCTTTTTTTCGCGCTTTAAATATGCGAGCTCTCTGTAATATATGGGAGAAACCAACGCTTTTAAAAAATAAACAAAAACGCTCTTTCCGTAGTGCGACGCATATCTGAATACTCTGTCCTCGGGAACCGAGGTCGTCATCTCGTCCTTTGTGTTCCTTGTTACAGTATATACGTCGGCTTTTTCTTTCAGCACCTCATATTCGGGTGCTAAAAAGCCTGCCTCAGCTATCCCGAACGGGAAGGAATTGGTTATGAGAATAACATTTTTCATTCTTTCTCCTCCGGTGACGGTTTTGACAGCTGTTTATATACGTCAATATATCGGTCAATAAGCATATTTTTATCGAATCTGTCATGCGCAAAATTTACGCACGCCGAGGAATAACTGTTTTTGCCGTTTTCACGCACTTTTTTACGGCGTTTAAAATTCCTTCAAAATCGTTTTTCGGTACTACGTAACCGCAGCCGTCGCCTACTATTTCGGGATTGGCGGTAGAATCGTAGCATATTACCGGCGTACCGCAGGAGAGAGCCTCCGCAGAGACCTTCCCAAAGGTTTCCTCAAGTGAAAATGTGATGAAAACATCAGCGGCCGAATAAAGCTCCGCAAGCTCATCGGTAGATGATGTGGCGGAAACGGCCGTTATATTTTTCGGCAAAACGGTATTTTCTTTGAGGCTGCCGACTAGAACCACCGTTATTTCGGGACACGCTTCGGCGAGCCTTATAAAGCTCTTCAAGCCTTTTCTGTCGGACCAAACCGCGGAAATTCCGATTACGGTAAAGCCGTTGAGCCTGTACTTTTCACGCGCGCGGCCTGCGTCGCGAGGATAAAACTTATCGAAATCTATCCAGTTATATATAGTTTTTACAATCTCCGCTTTCTTGGCTATCGGAGACTTTTTGACTTCGTTTGTAACATAGTTTGACACACCTATTAAAGCAAGACGATTGATTTCCCCGAAAAGCTCGGTTTTGTCTCTGAGAAGCTTTTCGGTTCGGTCAAAGAACCAAGTGGGATTTCCATCCTTTAGGTTCGGACAATTTCCGCAACCGTACTGCCATTTATCGCATCGGCTCTCCGTGAAATGAACGCATTTCCCGGTTATAAACCAAAAATCGTGAAATGTCACGACAACGGCTATGTCTTTTTTTGCAAGATAATCCATCAGCATCGGGAAATTTATATAGTTGCCGTGCAAATTTCTGAGATGAACCACATCCGGCAAAACAGCGTCAATATGCTTTATGAGTTTTTTTGTTGCAATGTGAGAAAAATATGCCTGTTCTCCGGAAATTCGGGAAAAAAGCCCATGCAGCTTTACGTCAAGCGGTGAGCCGATATGGTAAAGTCGGGCGTCGCCCGGCTTATTTGTTTTAGAATAAGCAACATATGAATCTATACCCTTATTAAGCATGGCAAGGTGCAGCTCCGTAGTGGTTCTGCCCGTACTGCTCAAATTGTATACGGCATTTATTTGTAAAACCTTCATTGCCTCACCCCTCAAAATTTTTTTCGCTATACCTTTAATCTCTGTAAAAAAGATCTCTCGTATAGACCTTATCCATTACGTCCGCAATATCCTCATTGTATCTGTTGGCGAGAATAACGTCACATTCTTTTTTGAATTTATCTATATCCTTTACACCCGGCTGTTAAAGAAGGTGTCCTCTTTAAGTGCCGGCTCGTAAACCACTACCTCTATGCCCTTTGCCTTTATGCGCTTCATAACGCCTTGTATCGCCGATTGGCGGAAATTATCACTCTGTGATTTCATCGTAAGGCGATATATGCCGACTTTTTCGGGGTTCATTGCAATTATTCTCTCGGCAATAAAATCCTTACGCGTTCTGTTTGCGGCAACAATTGCCGAAATTATGTTATTCGGCACGTCGTTATAATTTGCAAGAAGCTGTTTGGTATCCTTCGGGAGACAATATCCGCCGTAACCGAAGGACGGGTTATTGTAGTGCGTGCCGAGTAAATTTAAGCACGCTTCAGCTTACCGAAAATCTTTTTTACGGTTCCGAAAAGCAAACTCTTTTCGTAATCGTTCATTCCGAAGCACAGCATAAGCACAAAGAACACAACCACAACAATTATTCCGTTTATAAGGAACCTGAGATAGCCGTGCGCCAAAGGATTAAAGTGCTCCGCCAAAAGGCCTATTACCATAGTGATTGCAAGATACGGCAAAAGCTTTAAATATGACTTCTTGAAAAATTCCGCCATATCGAGCTTCAGGTGCTTTTTAAATATTCTGCATATAAGCACGTTTCTGAGCATATATGCTATGAATATCGAAACCGAAGCACCGACAGCCGCATAGTATTTTGAAAGCACCAGCGACAGAACGATATTTACGGCGCCCATAACCAAAAACACAACAGCCTGAAGTTTGACCTTGTTTTCAACTATAAGCGTAGTGTTGCCTATCTGGAACGGAAGATAGAAAAGGCTCGGAACTATCAAAAGCACGGCGCAAATATAGCTTTGTGCAAAGTCCGGCTTATTCCAGATGTCTATTATAAACGATTTTCCCAAAGAAATAAAGCCCACAGTTAAAAGTCCGACTATCATTATTTGAATTCTGCCGATTCTTATCATAAGGGGCATAAGCTCTTCTTCTCTTTTGCCCTCGGAGATGATTTTGATATTCGCGGCATAAACATGCCGTTTATCGCGGTTGCAAATGTATAGACGTACCCCTCAACCGTTGTGGCAAGCCCGAATATGGCAACGCCTACGGAGCCGGTAACCGACACCGCGGTTATTATCGACGGCGTTATGTTGAATATAAGCCTTTGCGCTATACTGCCGACCGTAGTCCAAACCGAAAAGCCGAAAATATCCTTTAACGAGTCCTTATCAAAGTATTTCCAATTTATTTTTATATCGGTTCCGCGGTTAATGATAATGAGCTTAAAGAGTATTATTATAAGCCCTGCTATGGCATTTACGGTTACAAGCGCATACACTCCGTAGCCGAAGTGAAGCGCAATAACCATACCGACTATGATAAACACCTTATTGAATAAATCGCACGCCTTCAGCGGCACGAATTTCTCGTATGCGGTCAGGATTCCGTTGAGATTTGTAAAGGGAAACGAAATCACGCTGAAAGAGGCAACTATTATGTAAAGCACCTTAAACACGGAAAGCTCGTCCGGAGTAAGATTTGCGTATATCTTATCGACAAAGAAATAGACGCATATAAGCACCGCAAAAATAACGGCGTCTATGGCTAAATACAATTTGTATATAAGGCCGAGGAAATCGTTTACAGCCTTTTTATCGCCTGTCGCATTGTAACGCGACAAAAATCTCGTCACTGCCGCGCCCATACCGAAATCCATTACGAACATAGATATTACAGAGGTTGCAAGTGTGTAAAGCCCATAGTTGCTCTGCCCTATTTTGCTTATCATCCACGGCGTGTAGATAAGCCCCGCCACTATATTAAATGCAATGGCAAAATATGAAATTAAAGCTCCGAGCTTAATCTGTTTAGAACTGTTCATTTAATCTCTCTCAAAACAAAATTCAAAAATCAACGGTAATTACGGTTATGATTTTTTCTTAAAGGCAGCGTAAATTTTCCGCTTTAAGAAATAGAAACCCTTTCTTGCAAACGCAACAGGTTTTTTTGGATATGTAATATCATAATATCTTTTATCATAGTCTGCGTCGGGCTGCATAACATCGGGGTGAACAAGCGGAAACTCCATCGGGTTTGTCTTTTGAAAAAACCACTGACGCATCGGCTTACACATAAATTCCAAACCGGCTCCGGAAAAAGTTGCCTTTCCGCCGATGCCTATATTGCTTGATAACGAGTGTGACGGCACTATACACAAACCGCCGCTTTTATATTTCAAATATCCGAATTGCTCGTCCCAAAAGTTAAATGTTTCGCCTCTGCCCGCTTTTTCATATATTGAGCGCCAGGTGTTTATCCGCGCTTTTGCCGCCCGTTTATGATTGAACGATTCAAAGAGAACCTTCCTGTTATATGCGTCGCCGAAATCGGATATATTAAAATCATACTTACTCCAAACGCGTCTCCAGGTTGCCCAAGCAGCGATTGCACCGGTTCTTGTAAAGAAATAACTGTTTTTGCCGCAGTTCCAATTCTCAAAATGATTGAGGCCGCTTATCATGGTTACCCTCTCATCATCTTTGTATTTCTCTAAGAGCTCCGCCGCAAATCTAATAAAAGACGGCTCTATTACGCAATCGTCCTCGAGGATTATTGCGCTTTCGACATTTTCAAAAACCCAATCGATACCGGTTGCGACGCGTGTTCCGCAGCCCATATTTTTTTCGGCGTAATTTCGGTGGACCTTGCATTCCCAATCGATATTTTCACAAACGGCTCTGCATTTTTCAATATCCGCTTTGTCATTTTCATTGTTTTCACGCGGACCGTCCTGTATTAAAAACAGCTCCGACGGGCGAGCCTGACTGATTCTTTTAAATACCTCTTTCAGAGTGTCGTCTCTGTTGAAGAACACGATGGCGACCGCCGCATCGACCAACGCCGATTTTTTGTTGTTATCCATATTGCAAACTCCCTAACAGAAGTGTTTTAAAAATTTAAACTTTTTTGCCGCTCTTATAAACAAATCTGAGAATAACCATGTCGAACCCAATATCATTACAAAATATAACATTGAATTTTTAACAAATATTGTATCAGCCAAGAAAATTTCCGACAACGAAATAAAAATGCGCTGACTTAAAAACAGCATCAGACTGATTTTTCTCATATATATGTAAACTTTGCTGTCTTTCAAATCAATACGGAGCAAAAATGCCATAAGAAAGAACGTGAACGGTAAAAGAAAAAGCTTTGTATCGCAGCCGAATTGTTTGTATTTCAAAACGACAGGCAGCACGGATTCGGCAGTCAGCAAAACGCCGGATATTATGCAACCGAAAACTCTGTATGCAAGGCTTTTTGTCTCTTTGAATTCGGACATAGCTCCGCCCAAAGCAACAAACACAAAACCGAACAATATACCGTTCTTGACAGAATCGAAAAATAATAGGCATTCATCATCGCTCCCAAAACAGGTATTTTGGCTGTGATTCCGTAATAGTTTGTCATTAGACATGCTATTGCGTAAAACGGAAGCGCCGTCAACACTATCTTGCCGAAAGACAATTTTTTATGCAAAAAGTAACAAACGGTTGCCGACACAATCAGAGCCGGAAGAAACCAAATCGTACTGTAACTGCCCTCAAAGAAAAAGCGTTTGATATATTGAAGCACGGACATAACGGAAAATCCGTCCTTTGTCCAATTGTAAATTACAAACGGAAAATAGACCAATGACCAAAGGCCGTACATAATGCAAAGCCTTTTAATATAATGCTTAAAATATTTACCCTTTTCATCTTGTGAAAGCACAGAGAGCTTTTTAAAAAGCAGAAAACCGCTTGTGCAAAAGAAAAACGGTACGGCGATTATTGTAACAACATTTCTGAGGCCGAATGAAATCAGCGCATTGTATGACTGAAACGGTGACGTATGTAATACAATAATCAGAATTGCCGAAATAAATTTCATCAGGTCCAATGAATTGTACTGCTTAATCTTTGCGTTCATTTGCAATTACCTCATTATAAACCTCTATCATATCTTTCGGATTCTTTTCTCTTTTGTGTCTTTCTTCGGCAAGGGGTATTGTCCGTTTTGAAAATTCACAGGCGAGTTTGTCATTTGAAAACAGTTCGTCTATCCTGCACGCGAGCATAGGATATTCGGAATAATCATATGTAAACCCGTTTACCCTGTCGGTCAGTAAATCCGTCATACCGCCTCTGAAAGAGCTTACGGACGGTGTGCCTATCATCATAGCTTCGCAAAGCGACGCCGAAGCACCCTCAACAGCGGAAGAAACCACAAAAACATTTGCCTTACGAAGCCTTTTTGCAACTTCGGACGGAGATATCGAACCCGTAAATATAATATTGTCTTCGAGTCCGTATTTTTTAATAAGCCTGTTTATATATTTAATGTAACCCGACGGGTTCTTTATTTTCCCCGTTTTCGGCACAGCCGCCCGGAACATACAATTTGATATCGGGATATTTCTTCTTCAAAAGGGCTATTGCCTTAACTTCTATGTGAAGTCCTTTAAGCGAGTAAAGAGCGGAGCTTGAAAACACGGTATGCCTTTCGCATGACTCCAAAGACCATTTTTCGCTCTCATAAAACTCTTTTCTCAAATTGTAATTACAGCGAAAATATTTTAAATTCGGGTTAACCGAAAGCAGAACCGCCTTATCCCAATCGGTTCTGCCCGTAACATATTTAACCTGTTTCAGGACTTTTTCTTCCCTTTCGGCATTTCGGGAATACAACATTTTATATGCTATCGGGGTTTTCATTGTCAAAATTTCTTTTAATTTAAGGCACTTCAGTCTCTCGTTAAAAGTAAGACCGCCATAATATTCCTTTGATATGCGTCTTAAAATCCCCTGAATGGTCAAAAGCACCGGAACATCGCCGCAGACCTTGAGCATCTCATAACCCGGGGCATATTCTGTTCCGTGGATATGAACTAAGTCCGGCTGACATAACTCCAAAGCTTTTTTGCAGTCTTCAGCCGTTTTATTGCTGTCAAACAAAAGCCTGTTTCCGCCACCCGGGAATAATATATAACGGATGTTATCAACCTTAATATCTTTAAATTCCCCGTCATAGTATGTCATAACCGTTAATTCAACATTCGGGTCCGCCGAAATACCGTCAGCAAGGTCAAGCAGCCAACCGCCGCTTGCGGAGGTCTCCGCTCCGAGCTTTTTTTGCTATTTTCGGAAATACCATATTTACTATCCATATTATCTTCATATCGTACCTCCTTGTTATTGCCAAAAGAATAATACGGGTGGTTTAATATAAGCTTTACAATCAGCAACAATACACCGCCGAAATACACTAACCAACGGTGTTTTTTGTCAATCGCCTTTACCATTTCGGGAACGAGCAGCATTAAAAACAGAGCATAATACTGCTGAACGCGCATAAACGTTTGATTTCTCAGCGTCAAAAGCGTAAATGCTGTCGTAAATAATGCCGCATTGTAAAGAGCTTTTAACTTTTCTTCGTCCGTATTCTTTTTAATGTAGCGGTACAAAACGAATGCCGAAACCGTTAAAAGGCAAATAACAAGCACATACGATGATGTATCAGCCATATACTCCTCTTCAACATCATATCCGACGAATTCGGCAAACGGCTCATACAAAGTTTTACCCAAAATTAGGGAAGCGGCGGTTATTGCGGAAAAAATACCGACATATCGCCAGGTGATTTTTTTGTGCGCGAAAAATACAAACGGTAAGAAGCAAATGCACGACTTATGTATAAAGAAAGATAAAAATACCAAAATCAAAAACGGTATCGGCTTTTTCTTTTTTATAAATTCATATCCGATAAAAACAACAAGCGATGTCGCTATTGTTTGCCTTATACCGGTAACCGCATAAAACGAATAAAACAGAGTTGAAAAAATAATAAAGCTGAGACACGGCATAGAGGAATTCCTGTAAATCCATATCGCCATCGGTATCATAAACAGAAGAGCTATAAAAACAAGGTACGCTTGGTAATTTGTCGAAAAAGTTTGAAAGGTCTTTACAACCGCCGCATAACCCGGATCCTTTATGTCCGCTCCGCCGATATAATCAGATACATCGGCAAAAATTCTGTGCCATGATGTGAGGCCTATCCTGTAAAAGCTTCTGCGGTATCCTATTGTATCCGCTCCGACATTCATTCCTCTGAGTCCGGATAAAATTACCCACTGAACACAGGCAATCGCACAAAATGCTTTTTTCTTGTTCTTGCTCGGCTTGTATTTGAGCAAAAAGAATGCCCATATAAATATGAGTGCGATATTCAGTAAATATACGGACATTCTTTTCCCCCCTTACAAGACTTTTTTTATGCTCTCTGCAAGTGTTTTTAATATCCGTTTTTAGTATAATTTACTTTCCAAACAGAGAAAGCGTTTTCTTCCCGATAAGATAAATATAATGCTTAAGAATTCTATTAATTTTCTTCACTCTTATATTTAATGGGATAGTGACAATTCTTTCGATTTTTAAACAGCCTTGCTTGAAAACAATCTGACAACAGTACAACCATATATATTGAATCTTTTCATTATCGTCAGATAACCTGTCGATCAATGATAACAAGTACATTTCTGTTTCTTTTCTCAACAAGTTCCTTTTCTTTACCGAAACCTGTTCTTTGTGTCTGCGATTTTTAACCAGCACTTCACTGCTTTCATAAAACCTGTATCCCAACAAAGAAAGTTCAATCCAATATATCCAATCGAGAATGTATACATAATCGGTGCTAAACTGTCCCGCTTCGTCTAAAGCTGATTTAGGAATTAACAACGCACATCCGTTAAGAGATCTACCTGACATGAACATATTAAATATTTGAGTTGAAGTGTAAAAAACATCCTTGCTGTTATTGCTATGTGACAATATATGCTTTCCGTTTTCATCAATCACACAGCTTGAACACATAATAATTGTTTTATTATTTTGAAATCCGTTTTCATTTATGCAATCGACAGCCGACTGTATTTTTTCCGGATAATAAACATCATCATGTGAAAGCCAAGAAAACCATTCACCCTGCATTTTACTTATACCGTAATTCAAAGCAGACGCACAGCCACCGTTTTCTTTTTTATAATATTTGATTTTATCACCGTAAGACAATGCTATTCTCTCGGTTTCTCCGTTGTCGGTCGAACCATCATTTACAACTATAATCTCTATGTTGTCGTATGTTTGATTTATTGCTGAATCGATAGCCTCTCTCATATAATTAGCTCCGTTGTAAACAGGAATTACAATGGAAACTAACGGGTTGTATTTCTTCATAAAATCTCCTGAAAATCACTTAATTCTTTTCGCAAAAACTTCATCAAGTACCTTTACCGTCATATCACCGAACAAAGGTCCGTTTTCACGCTGATGCAAATCAATTCCCTGTGGTTTCACATTAAATTCAATAAGCACAGGTTCCGCTTTTTCGTTCAAAGCAAAGTCCCATGAAATTATTCCCATATACGGTAATTGCTTATGAGACTCGCATGCGGTTTTAACCACTGCATCAAAATTCTCTATTTTTTTATCATCCATATTTCCGCTATTTGGATGTCCCTCAAAAAGCGAGCCTCTTGCATTATATAACTTATTGCTGAGAGTACCGTCTGAATGTATTGCACAATTTACTCCGCCGCTTACCATATTATCTACTCTGCTGCCGTTCACACCCATACGAACTGATGAAAGAACATGAACTTCTCCGTTCCAATTAAACGTTATTGTTCTAATTGTATTAACCGAATGCGGATATATTTTATTCAAGCATTCGTGCTGTTTAAATACCTCTTGAATAATAAAATCATTATTGAAGGAGTTCTTCAGTTCATCTAATTTTTTTAAGTCCATTTTTTCTGCAATAAATCTGACACCTGCGCCGCCGGCTGAATCTATACACGGTTTTGCAACAAATTCCGAATATGCAGAAAGTTTTTCAACAACCTTATTCGGTGTTAAAACATTAAAGCCTTGATCATACCACACGTTATTTATATTTCTTATCAATGTTACAACGTGTTTTATGTTAGGCAACCACTTTTCAAAGTAGTTTTTATTAACCATACATTTGAAATACTCATCACGATTAAAATATGGTTCAATTAAACTATGAAAAACATTATCTGGAATATAATACGGACTTTCTTCCCCATAACAATGCTTATAATGGGCAAACCAACGCTTGTCCACTTTCAAATTGTAACGGCGTTTCCATAAATCGTCAATTTCCTTTTTATACTTCTCGGAAAGTTGATCGTTTGCTCCCTCAAAGTTTCCAAGGTCACGATTAAACAAATGCCAATAGTGTCTGTTCTGAAGACCGAATGCACAATAATCTGCAACTTTACTTCCGGTATTAACAATAAATCTGCCTACGCCCATAATCTTACTTCCTTATTTCCTTTAAAATATCAACTAAATCTTCCCCGAAAAAGGTTTTACCCGAAAGCATTTGCGGGAACCATATTGACTGACCCTTAAAATTAGCTTCTATTATTACGATATTATCGTTGTCATCCACAGTTAAATCCCATGAAATAACACCGATATTCGCAGTCAACATATGTAGTTCTTTTGAAACTGAAATCATTCTTTCTACAAAACTTAACTCATAATCGCCAAAAATCACATTGGTATCAGGATGCTTTTCAAAACTTTCAAATGAATTACCATAACCTAATCTATAAGCTTTTTTTGCCAATTTACCATCATTTGAAACTGCAACGGACAAGCCTCCTGAGTGAATATTATCAATTTCGCTTCCGCCGCCGCCGATTCTTAGAGAAATCGGAGCAACTTCAACCCTATCACCCACACAATAAGATATTACTCGAAGTGTATTTATTGATTTTGGGTATAATGTCGATAATTCTTCATTTGGAATGATTTTTTCTTGAACAATGAAATTCATATTATAGCTGTCAATAATATGCAATGCCGACTTTCCGTCTCTGACATTAAAACCGTTTTTTATGTCAACGATAACGACATTTTTGCCTGAACTTGAATCTACCGTAGGCTTTATTACCGCAACACCCACATTTGAGAGTATTTCTATTGCTTTTTCCTTTGAAATAATGTGTGCGTTTCCATCATAGAATTTGCCGTAACTGTTACACAAAAAACATTTCGGTGTTCTTACCCCGTCAATTTTTTTGTCAAAAAACAACTCGTTAAGGTTTTTGTCCGAAAAGACTTTACAATATGCAGTATCGTTAAGTGCCGGCTCAATTTTCGTAGAAAAAATTATTTCGGGCAAGTAATCAATGTGAAAAACTCCGTTAGACGCTTGATAAAGTTTATGCCAACGATTTGATATTCTCTTCCCGTAATTTTTCTTCCAAAAATCATCGAATTGCTTTTGTTGCTCTTTTGTCCATTTCACTTCTTTATAAAGAGCTCTTTTTCGTAAAATTGCAATCCATTCTGCCGACCAAGTTTTAAAAATCTCTATTTTCAAAAGCATATGGGTAATTATTAAAATTATTTTATTATATACCCTTTTCATATTCATTTCGCTCCAAATGTTTAAGTTATATCGATAAGATTACCGAGTTTTGTCTCCCATTCCACGGGATAAAAACGGTTAAATCCTCCGCCGTGGAAAAATGTGAACTCGCTGAAATAAATTTTTCCGCCCAACTCAAACAAATCGATTCTGACAAATTTAATGCCCTCAGACAGTTTTTCCGCCAGTGCCTTCATTTCGTCGAATTTTTCCGGCTTCTCAATTACTTTTCCGGATTGAGGATGAATGTTTGTTATATCGAGGTGGTTGAAGTCCATATCGAAAAAGTCGAATTTGACATCCGTTGCGCGGTCTGTCGCAATAAACATTATTTCGGGCTTTCCGTTGAAGCAGAAAAACTTATAGTCTTTTATTCCGCCCTCGTCTCCGGACGGGTCTTTCATAAATTTCTCGGCAAAAACATATCTGTCGATACCCTTGTAGCAGGGTTCTCTGCCGTACCCATAAAAATCCTGCTTCATTCTTGAATTGTAGAACTTACGCAAGGACTCAATATCCTTGTCGGTAAGTGCGGACTTGTTACGAATTACCTTGACGCTGCCCGAATCGTGATTACATTTAAGCACAAATTCTTCGGGGAGAGAGTCGAAGTCTATTTCGTCAAAGCTTTTCCATTTACCGAGCATCGGGAACATATATCCGTCGCCGATTTTCTCTTCTATTATGTCGCGCACCTTTATCTTGTCCGCATAATCACGGTATTTTGTATAATCTTCATGCATTTTCATCCATTGAAGCTTCTCGTTAAAATACGTGGGGTGCTTTAAATCCGGCCACTTGCCCGTTGCAGCCCAATAGTATAAGCTTATATATATCGGTGTCGGAATAAATCTCAATACTCTCATTATAAAATCACGAGTATCTCTTGACTTTACCACACTTTTTAATGTCGCCATTACAAATTCTCCTTATACCACTCGATAGCAAGCTTGATGCCGTCTTGGAAGCTGTAATCGGGATCGTAGCCGAGGAGTTTTCTCGCTTTTGAAATATCGGCGTTTGAGTGCTTTATGTCGCCCTTTCTGTCCGGGCCGAAATTCGGTTCGACGTCAACGCCGAGCGCCTTTGTAAGACCGTAATAAATGTCTACAAGGTACTCTCTGCCGCCGTAGGCGATATTAAACGCGTTGCCTGCCGCCTCGTGAGAAGCAAGACAAGCTTTGAGGTTCGCTTCAATAACATTGTCGATATAAGTAAAGTCTCGGCTCTGCTTACCGTCGCCGTTGATTGTCGGCACCTCGCCGTGCATAAGCTGTTTTAAAAATTTCGGAATTACCGCCGCATACGCGCCGTCCGGATCCTGACGTCTGCCGAATACGTTAAAATATCTCATTCCGTATGTATCAAGTCCGTAGTGCATGGTATAAAGCTTTGCCCATTCCTCGTCGCATCGCTTTGTAAGAGCGTAAGGAGAAAGCAAATTGCCCTCTCTGCCCTCGGTTTTGGGTAGGTGCGGCTCGTCGCCGTATACGGACGAAGAAGATGCATATACAAACTTTTTAACACCGCATTGTCTTGCCGCTTCGAGCATATTGAGCGTTCCCTCAATATTGTTTTTGCAATAAAACAGCGGCATTTCAAGACTTCTCGGAACGCTTCCCCACGCCGCCTGATTAAGCACATAGTCCACGCCCTCGCATGCCTTCATACAGGTGTCAAGTTCTTTTATGTCGCCTTTTATAAACTCATAGTTCGGATTGCCGAGGAACATATCTACGTCCTGCTTGCCGGTCGATAGGTCGTCAAGCGCTCTGACCTTATAGCCCATATTGAGTATCGCTTCACAAAGATTCGAGCCGACAAAGCCCGCCGCACCCGTTACAAGAAACAGCGTATCCGACGGAAATTTCAAATTTTTATAACCCATTTACACAACTTCCTTTTAATACGGTAAAAATTGATTTATTGTAAATATAACATTGAGCAACCTTGCTCTTGTGTCGGTTTCTTTCATATTCACAACACGAATATGCATATCATAAAGCTCTTTGTTAAGATACTTTTTCATATCGAGATGGTGCTCGTCCGAAATTCTCTTTTCGAGCGGAACCCTGAATAAAATATCAAGAAATTTGCGGTTGTTATAGGGGAACGTCAAATCAAAGCAGAATTTCATTTCGCTGATATTAAGTCCGCCCCAGCTGCCCCACATAACCTCGTTGTAGTGTATATCCGCCGTCGGATAGCAATCGGGGATTTTGTCGTACTCAAATTCTTTTATATACCTTGCAAAAATCTTGTCAACCTTGTGTGCAAGCTTCCTGTTAAATATAAATATCTTATAGAGATTTCGATAAAGCTTCGGGGACAGCTTCGGAAGTTTTTTTCTGTCGAAGTGCTTATACCAATAACCTCTTATTGTCTCCGATACCCACGATTTAACCTCAACATCACATCCGCAGTTTTCTTCAAGATAAAATCTCTTGCGCGATTCATTCGGTTTGCGCTCCGCTATATAGCCGCTGTTATGACGCTGAATTTCCACTTTCAAATCATAGTCGGAAATCTCGTTGGAATTATCGGGAATATTATAAATGTGATGCTTTACGCCGAAAGCCTTTGCTATTTTTGCAGCCGCTTCGGCGTCGCGTATTTCCTTTTCGGCGGAGATATAACTGAACGCCTCAAATCTGTCATACAATCCGTTTGCAGCTGCAAAGGTGGTGTTACTGTCAATTCCGCCTGTGAGGGAAATCCACGGATGTTCCCATTTTTTTGAAATCAACTCCATATTCTTTTTAAGAATATCGGCAGCTTCCTCAATTACTCTGTCGTATTCTGCACCCTCGGCAAATTCGAACGGCTTTAACGGCCAAAAGCGTTTATGCGAAAGCTTCTCGCCGTCATATGTATATTCTGTGCTCGGAATAATTCTCTTGACATTTGCAAACGGTGACAAATCCGCGGGAAGATACGGACCCATAACTCTGCCATACCATTTATAATTTACAAGCTCCTTTACAAAATCGTCCATTTTAAGACTGCAAATATCGCCTATAAGCTGAGGATGAGACGACAAAAAGAAGTGACCGTCTATAACGCCGTAACAAGCCGACTGCATACCGGCAGGGTCAACGGAAAATTTAATTTCACCGTTTTCAATTGAGCCTAACACATACACACCGGTGATTTCTGATATTCGGTCATAATATTTATCCGTCCCGTAGTCTCTGAGAAAGTCGGCAAGTATTTTTTCCTCGTCAATTTCCATCAAAAACGGGTCATAGCAATGGCCCAATAAAAACAGAGTAACGCTTTTGTTTGAGGCAAAATGGACAGCGGTTTTATTATGTGTGTAAAAATACAAACCGCACTTTTCCGTTTCGTTCCAATTGCCGTAAAACGGAAAATCATTGAGATTTTCTATTTTTTTGTCGGTTGCCAAAAAGCCTCTGATAAACAGATATTTCTGAAGGTCAGGCCTGTTTTTAAGTTGTTCCTGAAGCATTACAATTACATCTCCTAAGATCAAAGTCTCCAATATTTATAGCCCGCTTTTTCGTATTCTTTACGAGAAAGCAGCCCTTTAATATCAACAAGCACCTTTTCTTCGTTACGGCCCGATTTGAACATTTTGTCAAAATCGGCCTGCCCGAGATTTTTAAACTGCTCATGAGCAACGGCAAGTATTACGGCGTCGCAATTTTTTATATCGTTAATATCGATAAATTCAATTCCGTAAAGACGCTTGGCTTCATCAGCATCAGCTTCAGGGTCGGCTATTACCGGGGTTATTCCGTACTCGCGAAGCTCATTGTATATGTCGATGATTTTCGTATTTCTCGTGTCGGGGCAATTTTCTTTAAACGTAAAGCCGAGAATCGCAACCTTTGCGTTTTTTACCGGGACATCCGCCTTTATAAGATTTTTAACGGTGTTTTCGGCTACATATTTGCCCATATCGTCGTTTATGCGTCTGCCGGAGAGAATAATCTGGCTGTGATAGCCCATTTCCTCGGCCTTGTATGTAAGGTAATAGGGGTCAACGCCTATGCAGTGTCCGCCGACAAGTCCGGGATAGAATTTGAGGAAATTCCACTTTGTGCCTGCCGCCTCCAAAACGGATTTTGTATCTATGCCCATTTTGTTGAAGATTATTGACAGCTCATTCATAAACGCAATGTTTATATCCCTCTGGCTGTTTTCAATAACCTTTGCAGCCTCGGCAACCTTGATGCTCTCCGCTCTGTGTACGCCTGCCTTTACGACAAGCTCATAGGTTTTCGCCACGGTATCAAGAGTTTCATCGTCCATACCGCTTACTATTTTGGTTATTGTCTCAAGGCGGTGTACCTTGTCGCCGGGATTTATTCTCTCGGGACTGTAACCGATTTTAAAGTCCGTACCGCATTTAAGCCCCGACTCTTTTCGAGTATCGGCACGCAAATATCCTCGGTAACGCCGGGATAAACGGTGCTCTCGTATACAACTACCGAGCCTTTTGTAAGATTTCTGCCGACAATTTCGCTCGCTCCCTCTACCGGTGTAAGGTCGGGGGTGTGGTCGTCGTTTACGGGAGTAGGCACGGCAACAATTATAAACCTTGCCTCCTTGAGCTTGCTTTCGTCCGCCGTAAACTCGACAGAGCAATTCTTAACAGCCTCGTTGCCGACTTCATTGGTCGGGTCTATGCCGTTCTTGTAAAGCTCTATTTTCTTTGCATTGAGGTCAAAGCCTACAACCTTAACCTTCTTTGAAAACGCAACGGCAATCGGCATACCCACGTATCCGAGGCCGACAAGAGCCAATTTTTCATCACCCGAAACGAGCTTTTCATACAACTGCATATTTATTCGTCCTTTCTATGTTAAGATGACAGCACATATCATCGTTAACCTTATCAACGCTGAATTTTTCGCGGGCATATTCCGCCGATGCCGCACCGAGCGTTTTTATGAGCTCGGGATTCTCAATAAATTCCGTCATTTTTTCGGCAACCGCCTCTGCATTTTTTACGGGAACCAAAAATCCCGTTTTCCCGTCAATCACGGTTTCACGGCATCCGGGTGCGTCGGTCGTTATAATCGCCCTGCCCATGCTCATCGCCTCCAAGACCGTTCTCGGAGTGCCCTCGCGGTATGACGGCAAAACATATACCGAGCACTGCTTGTAATAATCCTCAACTCTGTCCGTCTCGCCGAAATGCTCTATTATTCCCTTTTCGACATACGGCGCCAAATCCTCCTTTGACAGAGAATCCTGTATATTTTCGCACGCTCCGAGCAGCATAAATCTGACCTCGGGGTGTTTTTCCTTGACAAGCTCGCACGCCCTCAAATACTCGCGTATGCCCTTTGAATACATAACGCGCGACAACATAAAGAACGTGATTTTATCGGGATAATCCGCAACGGAAAAACGGTTTGTATTGACGCCCGAACCGTTTACAACTCGGCATTTTTCGGATTTAACAAGTCCCGATGAAACGAACTGCTCTCTGTCGTCGGGATTTTGGAATATCACCGTATCGGCACAGTTTAGAGCCTTTTTATAAAGCACCGACATAACGGCTCTTATGGCTTTTGCCTTCTTAGTCTGCGCGGTAAACGCGTAGCCGAGCCCCGTTATCATGGCGACCTTGTGCGGAACGCCGGCTTTTTTTGCGGCTATGGAGCCGTATATTACGGGCTTCGATGTGTACCCGAGAACCACATCGGGCTTTTCCTTTTTAAACAGCTCGTAAAGAGCCTTTTGATATTTCAGGTCCTCCTTCGGATTTACTCCGTTTTTATTCATAGGTATCTCGACGAAGCGTGCACCGAGAGCCTCGATTTTTTCAACACCCACCCTGTTGGGGCCCGTAACAATAACCTCGTATCCGCAAGAGATGATTCTCTTTATTAAGTCGCCTCTGAAATTATACGCCGTTCTGTTTTTCGGCGAAACCAATATGAACCTCACTCTGCCTTGTCCCCCTTTAGGAAGCCGCTTAAATTACCGTATATCACGGAAAACAGCCGCTCCGAATTTTTCTCCGAAACAAATGAATTGTGCGGAGTTATAACGACATTTTCCATATCCCATAAAGGACTGTCCTGCGACAGCGGTTCGCTTTCAAAAACGTCGAGCACCGCTCCGTAAAGCTTCTTCTCCGACAATGCCGCCGTAAGGGCGTCCTCGTCAACCACCGCGCCCCTCGAAATGTTGATAAGCACGGCTGTATTTTTCATATGAGAAAGCATTTCTCCGTTAAACAGCCCTCTCGTCTCATCGGTAAGCGGCAGCGTTAAAATGACCGCATCCGAAACCGAAAGTACGCTCGGAAGAACCGACAGCGGATAAATTTTTTCGTAAAGCTCATTCTCCGTCGGATACAAATCGACGCCTAAAACACGGCAGCCTAAAGCCTTGTATCTTCTCGCACATTCGCTGCCTACGGAGCCGCAGCCGACTGTCACAACGGTCTTTCCGCAAAGCTCAAAAAGCTCCCTGTTTTTTTGCCAAACGTGATTTTTTTGATTTTCGCGGAAGAAAAAGCTCTTCTTATAAATTAACAGAGTACCGAGAACGGCAACTTCCGCCATCGGCACACTGTAAACTCCCCTTGCGTTGAAAAGGGAAATATTTTTACTTTTTATATACTCCGCAGGGACTCTGTCAAGCCCCGCGCTTGTGAGCTGAATAAATTTAAGATTTTTGAATTTTTTGATGTCGTTATATAAAAACAGGCCGTTGCACACAACGGCGTCAACAGCCGAAACGTCAAAAGAGAGCTCCTCTCTCTCGTCCTCGACATATAAAAAGTCCGCCCCCAAGGCTTTAAGCCGTGAAAGCTGACCTTCCGTATATTTATATGCACCGGTCAAAAGGATTTTCATTAAAAGATGCCCCTGTAAATGATTATAAAACGAAGTTTTTCAGACCTTGCAAGCCTTTTTTGCCTCAACTATTGAATTGACGCAAGCCACAAGCTTTTCGTGATTTTCCGCAAGCTCGTCCGAGCTCATATTTTCGACAACTCCCTCATATTCACGAAACTCTTTGACGCCGACATTAAATCTGTCAAAGATTTCATCCTCACGAAGCTTTGAAGCGTCGCAAAAGGCTCTCGATAATATAACCATACCGGAGCCGAGCCTGTAATGCTCACCTATTATGTATTCCGCAGGCAGCATAACCTCGCTGTGAACTCTGCCAACGCCGCCGAAGCCGTAAAATATGCCTCTTTCGCGAAGCTTACGGCACAGTCTTTCCACTGTACCGTCCGCAACAAGCTGGAACATAAAGTCCATTTTATAGCCGAGATGCAAGTCGTTAAGCCCTATATGCACTTCGTCTATACCGGGAACGTCAAGAATTTCGTCTAAGTGCTCCGCCGCCTCGGGCGTTTCCACAAGAAGGCATGTCCTTGCCCTTTTTCCGACGCAGTCTGTAAAGCCTTTTACCTCGTCCGCGGTCTTAAAATACGGGAGCATAACTATATCCGCACCGTCGTCTATTACGCGGTTGATTTCTTCACGTGAGCCGTCGTAAAACGAATTTACTCTGACCAAAAGCTCCGTCCTGTCTAAAACCGTGCTGAGCTTTTTCACGTCGTCAATGCTGTTATGTGATATTACGGTATCCATATTTGCCTGACGCTCTGCCTTACCGCGGGTTTCAAGGTCAAGGAATATTCGGTCTACCGAAACGTCCTGTGCGATTTTTGCAATCTTCGGGTCGTTTGTGAGATACATCAGCTTAAGAGCCATTATTTTTTCACAACCTTTGCATCATTTGACGGTTCGGTGCTCTTATTTACGGTTGCACCGCTGTTTTCGTTGTCGGCATTCGTAAGTACCTTAAACGCGGTCATAAACATAATTTTGATGTCAAGTAAAAGCGACATATGGTCAACATACCAAACGTTAAGCTCGATTCTTTTGTGCCACTCGACGTCCTTTCTGCCGTTGACCTGCGCCCAGCCGGTTATACCGGGTCGCACCTCGAACATACGCTTTTGAAAATCGGTATACTCCTCATATTTCCACGGATGATATGTAAGCGGAGGTCTCGGCCCGACAAAGCTCATCTCGCCCTTTAAAATATTTAAAAGCTGCGGCAGCTCATCTATGCTCGTAGCTCGTAAAATTTTACCTATCCTTGTAACCCTGGCGTCGCCCTTTCCGGAATAAACGCCGGAGCCGGTTTTTTCCGCTCCTACGCACATTGAGCGGAATTTATATATCTCAAAAACCTTTCCGTTTCTGCCTATTCTTTTCTGACGGAAAATAATGGGACCGCGGCTGTCGATTTTAATTAGTATCGACACCGCAAGCAACAGCGGAGACAACAAAACAAGCCCCAAAAATGACGCTGTGACATCTAAAAATCTTTTGACTGCTCTGTAAAAGCCTCTCACCGTTACACACCCTAAAAAACACTATGATTTAACTAATTTATTATATACTTATACATTAAATATGTCAATTAAAACAGGCGATTGTAAACATTTGTAAAAAAGCAGCGGACGACACGGTAAAAACGATGTCGGTCGCTGCTTTTAAAATCACATCAATATTATTTTTTGTGCCATTTTACGCCGTTCGGAGTATCCTCCAAAACTATGCCCATGGCGGCTATCTCATCACGGATGCTGTCCGCCTTAGCGAAGTCCTTAGCCTTTCTCGCAGCGGTTCTTGCAGCTATCAGCTCTTCAACCTTGCCGTCAAGGTCGTTGTCCTTTTCCTCGTACACAAGACCGAGCACGCCCGTAAGCTCCGAAAACAGTTCTTTTGCAAATATCAAAAGCTCTTTGGACGAAGTGGGTATTACATTTGAGTTTATATCTCTGACAAGCTCAAATACCGCTGAAAGTCCGTCGGCGGTGTTGAGGTCATCGTCCATAGCCTCTATAAAGCGTTCCTTGTGAGAGAGAAGGCTCTTTTTAATTTCCTCGGCGTTGTCGGGGAGAGCGTCCTCTGCGTTTTGAAGTGCAAAATCAAGCGAATCGCGGCAGGTATAGAGCCTTTGAAGCGAGGCTTTGCACTGCTCTATAATGTCAACGCTGTAATTTATGGGACTTCTGTACTGAGAGGAAATCATAAGATAGCGTATCGGCTCATAGCCGTATTTTTCCGCAACATCGCGAACGGTAAAGAAATTACCGAGCGACTTCGACATCTTTACGTTGTCAACATTTATATATCCGTTGTGCATCCAGTAATGTGCAAAGGGAACGCCGTTGCAGCACTCGCTCTGTGCTATTTCGTTCTCATGGTGCGGAAATATGAGGTCCTGACCGCCGCAATGAATATCGATGGTCTTGCCGAGAAACCGTCTTACCATTGCCGAGCACTCAATATGCCAGCCCGGTCTGCCGTTACCCCAAGGTGACTCCCAATACGGCTCGCCAGGCTTTGCGCCCTTCCAAAGTGCAAAGTCCATGGGCTCTTTTTTAAGCTCCTCGACATTGATTCTCGCGCCGGCCTCAAGGTCCTCAAGCGGCTGATGAGAAAGCTTACCGTAATCCCTAAATTTGGACGGGCTGAAGTACACGTCACCGTTTGAAACGGGATATGCATAGCCCTTTTCGACAAGAGTCGAAATGATATCGATTATCTCGTCGATATTTTCGGTGGCTCTCGGATGAACGGTTGCCTCACGCACATTCATACCCTTTGTGTCGGTCCAATATTCTTTGATATACTTTTCCGACACGGTTTTGTAATCGGAGCCCTCTTCAATGGCTTTTTTGATTATTTTATCGTCAATATCGGTAAAATTCTGAACAAATCTCACCTTGTAGCCGCGGTATTCAAGGTAACGGCGGAACGTATCGAAAACGCAAAGAGGACGCGCGTTGCCGATATGGATATAGTTATAAACGGTGGGACCGCAGGCATAGATTTTGACTTCGCCCGGAGTTATGGTTTTAAGCTCCTCTTTTTTTCGTGACATCGTGTTATATATTTTCATCCTCGTAATTCCTTTCGTTTTGTTCTTCGTATTCGGTTTTTTGATATTTTTTCAGCTCTTTTTCAAGCAGCGCTATGCGGTGCGACATTCTGCAAAGTTCCTGAGATACGGGGTCGGGAATGTGAATCTGGTCGAGGCAATCAACACGCACGCCCTTATGCTTTACGACTCTTGCCGGAACTCCGACGGCTGTGCAATCCGGCGGTATTTCCTCAAGCACTACGGCACCTGCCGCTATATTTGTATTATCGCCTACCTTAAAAGGACCGAGCACCTTTGCGCCGGCGCCTATCAGCACGTTATTTCCTATTGTAGGATGTCTTTTACCGGTATCCTTGCCGGTACCGCCGAGCGTTACTCCCTGATAGAGCGTTACATCATCGCCTATCTCCGTGGTTTCTCCTATTACAACTCCCGTGCCGTGGTCAATAAAAAAGCGTCTGCCGATTTTAGCCGCGGGATGAATCTCTATTCCCGTCTTTTTGGCGGCTCGCTGAGAAATATATCTGCCGAGAAATTTCATATTGTGGTTCCAACACCAGTAAGCTCTTCTATGCATTCTGATGGCCTTAAGCCCCGGGTATAAAAGCAATATTTGTATGGTCGAGGTTGCCGCCGGGTCGCGGTCCTTAACCGACTGTATATCTTCCTTTAAGCGGTCAAACATTTAAACACCTCCCGCAAAAAAATAAAGCCTCCGCAGAAAAAATCATCCTGCGAAGGCGTGAGTACGCGGTTCCACTTCGTTTTATAACTCATTATCCTTAACGCGGAAAACGTGCGAAGATACTCTTTTTCCCTTCGCCTGCTCACGGACGCACTTCACGACACGCAGCCTTAAGGGCATTTCAGCACAGGTGCCCTCTCTCTGAAAATCGCGTAAGATCGCTACTCTTTCCGATCAATGCATTTTTACATCTTAATATATTGTATCACATTTTTCGTGTTTTGCACCAATTATTTTGAATAATCGATAACATTTTTACTGTCCTTTAAGTAAATAGCACCCGAAACTACTGTCAGAGCGGCGGTTATCCACAGCAGTAAATTTGAAATATGCGGCAATGTGAACCAAGTATTTGCCGCCGCAAAAAGCTCTTTTGAAAACGACGTTACGGCTATATAGTCCGCCTCGCAAAGAAGCATTATTATAATCGTAAAGGTCATTTGACTGACGGTTTTGGCCTTTCCCCATTTGTTGGCGGGAATTACAACTCCGTCTGCGGCCGCTATCATTCTTACCGAAGCCACGGCAAATTCTCTTGCAAGCACTATCATAACAATCCAAATATTGCAAAGCCCCATAGTCATAAACGCGAGCAGGGCGGAGGTTGTGAGAATCTTATCCGCTATCGGGTCAAGCAGCTTTCCGAAATTCGTCACCTGACCGTTTTTTTCTCGCAAGATGGCCGTCAACGGCGTCCGTTATCGCTCCGACGGCGTAAATCGCCGTTGCAATAAGAAAACGGTGCGGAAGTGCTTCCCAAAGCAATGCCGCAAGGAAAAACGGCGTTATTATTATTCTGGCAATGGTCAGTTTATTGGGCAAATTCATCTTCATATGACTTCTCCGATCAGATCATATTCATTTACGTCGAATATCTCCACATCCACAAAGTCGCCCTCATTAAGTTCATAACCGCAGGTAAAGCTTACAGAGCCGTCTATATCCGGAGCGTCACGCCAAGTTCTGCCGTAATAGCTGTCGGTATAGCCGTCATAGCCCTCAACAACACAGCGCATTGTTTTGCCGATGTTGTCGTGATTCAGCTTTTCAAATATATTGTACTGCTGCTCCATTATGATTTCTCCGCGCTTTTTTCTGATCTCCTCATCCACCTGGTCGGGGAATTCCGCCGCCGGAGTTCCCTCCTCCTGAGAGTAGGCAAAGCAGCCGAGCCTGTCAAACTTCATTTCCTTGACAAATTCCGAAAGCTCGGAGAACTGCTCCTCCGTTTCGCCCGGGAAGCCTGTTATCAGGGTAGTACGAAGCACCACATCGGGTATTTTCTCTCTTATTTTCGTTATGAGTGCCATAAGCTCCTCTTTTGAGCCGCGGCGGTTCATACGCCTTAAAATATCCGAATTGCAATGCTGAATCGGGATATCCATATAATTTACGATTTTATCGTTATTCGCAAACGTATCTATTATCTCGTCGCTGAGCCTTTCGGGATAGAGATATAAAACTCTTATCCACTCTAGGCCCTCGATTTTGAAAGCGATGTCAAAAGAGCCGGCAGCGCGCATTTACCGAAAAGGTCCTCTCCGTAACGAGTTGTGTCCTGCGCAACAACTATAAGTTCTTTTACTCCGCCGTCTACAAGCGTTTTAGCCTCTTCCAAAATGCTCTCCGGCGTGCGGCTTCTGCATTTTCCGCGAATTGACGGTATTGCACAATAGGTGCAGTTGTTTGAGCACCCCTCGCCTATCTTTATATATGCGTAATAGGACGGTGTGGTGAGCATACGCTTACCGTCAAGCGGCAGGCAGGTTTTTTCGCCGAAGGTTTTAATATCCTCTTCGCCGCCGCAAACCTTTTCGCATACCTCGCATATGTCAGAATTCGAGCCTATGCCGACAACGGCGTCAACCTCGGGAATTTCCGACAATACTTCGTCCCTGTATCTTTCCGCAAGGCAGCCCGTGACAACTATTTTACGTATTACGCCTTCTTTTTTCAATTCGACCATATCAAGTATGTTTTCAATGGCCTCTTTGCATCCTCAATAAAGCCGCAGGTATTAACTATGACCACGTCGGCTCCGTCTACGTCATTTGTTATCTCAAAGCCGTTGTCCGCAAGCTTAGACAGCATAATTTCACCGTCAACCTGGTTCTTGGGACAGCCGAGAGATATCATACCGACTTTTTTACTCATAAAACTCACACATAGCCTTTCACGCTGTAATCAAAACGATTCGTTTTCTATGCTCTCAAACGCTGCACGTATATCGGAATACGAATAGCCGAGGCGCAGAAGGGAATTTTTTGTGCGAATTATGCCCTTTTCGTCTCCGAGATTATTTCTGTACTTCGTTTGCAACAATAATATAATACGATTTAAATCGTCTTTGTCAAGTCTTTCAGCCGCTTCTTCGGCTAAAGCCCGGTCAATTCCGCGCCTCAAAAGCTCCTGTTTGACACGGTTGACGCCGTATTTGCGGTGCATATAAGCTCCTGCGCCAGCATATCGGCAAATTCACCGTCATTTATAAGTCCGAGCTTTTCGAGCTTATCCGCCGCCTGCTCGGCGCACTCTCTCGGGTACTTCTGCATAAGCTTTCTCGTAAGCTCCGCCTTGCCGTGCGCCCGACGCGACAGAAGCTCGGCACCCTTTAAAAAAGCGCGACGGGAGTTCACGGACAAAGTTAAGTCCGCAAGCTCCTCGTCGTTAATTTCATTTACTTTATGCCATTTTTCGGAAAACCAAAACGTATCATCGACGGTAAGTGTATATACGTCGTCAACATATATATGTATTTTCCCCTGCCTGCCGTCTTTAAAGCTCAGTTTCATTCGTCGTCATCCACCGCCACGTCGATTTTGGCTCTTGCCGCGGTCTTGGTGGTCTTTACGGGGCGATAAGCTATGGGCGCGTCATCGTCGGCGGCGTTTTTGGCGGTTTCTTTTTTCTCGTCACCCGCACCGTGCTCCTCCGCCATCTTTTCGCGAATCTGCTTCTCGATTTCGTCAGAGAGCACCTTGTCGTTTTTAAAGAGATTTTTAACATTGTCTCTGCCCTGTCCGAGCCTTGTCTCGCCGTAAGAGAACCACGCGCCGCTCTTTTTGATGATGCCGTAGTTAACTCCGAGGTCAACTATCTCGCCGACCTTTGAGATGCCCTCACCGTACATAATGTCAAATTCAGCTGTCTTAAAAGGCGGAGCCACCTTGTTTTTAACTATTTTAGCTCTTGTTCTCGATCCGATAAATTCACCGCCCGAGCCCTTGAGCTGCTCGATGCGCCTTACGTCAACACGAATGGAAGCATAGAATTTAAGTGCCCGGCCGCCCGTGGTAACCTCCGGATTTCCGTAGACCACACCGACCTTTTCACGGAGCTGATTTATAAATATAATTATTGTATTTGATTTTGAAATAACACCGGCAAGCTTGCGCAGAGCCTGCGACATAAGTCTGGCCTGAAGACCGACGTGGCTGTCGCCCATATCGCCGTCTATTTCCGCGCGCGGAACGAGAGCCGCGACGGAGTCAACTATTATTACGTCAAGCGCGCCCGAACGCGCCAGTGCCTCTACTATTTCGAGTGCCTGCTCGCCGTTGTCGGGCTGCGATACCAAAAGGGAATCAACATCTACGCCGAGATTTTTTGCATATACCGGGTCAAGAGCATGCTCCGCATCAACAAATGCAGCCTCGCCGCCGAGCTTTTGCGCCTCTGCCACAACGTGCAGCGCAAGTGTGGTTTTACCCGATGACTCCGGGCCGTAAACCTCAATTATCCTGCCGCGCGGGAAGCCGCCTATTCCGGTAGCACAATCAAGAGTTATCGAGCCTGTCGAAATAGCTTCGACATTGAGCGCATTATTATCTCCGAGACGCATAATGGTGCCGGAGCCGTATTTTTTCTCAAGCTGAAGTATGGCTGTATCAAGCGCTTTACTTTTATCGGACATCTAAAATTACCTCTCAATCGTACAAATGTTCGTTTGACGTCATTATATAATATCGGTGCAAAAAAAGCAAGAGTTTTTATAAAAATAGTTAATTTTAAAAAAATGCTTGCATTTTACTCCGTATTCTGTTAGAATACTGTTTGCTAATCATTAAAGGAGGTGCTCTTCGTTATGGCAAAATGTGAATTCTGCGGTAAAGACGTAGCTTTCGGCATTAAAGTTTCTCACTCACACAGACGTTCTAACAGAACCTGGAAGCCAAACGTAAAAAAAGTTAAGGCTATCGTAAACGGCTCTCCTAAAAGAGTTTATGCTTGCACTCGTTGCCTTCGTTCAGGCAAGGTCACAAGAGCTGTCTGAGGCATAAAGCAAACTTTATACGGACGAAAAATTACGACGCTTTCCGGGTTACCGGAGAGCGCTTTTTCGTTTTCGTAGGCATTTAAAATTCGGGGTACTGTTTATGAAAAAACTTTTGAGCCTTGTCAGAGCGGCCGTTGACCGTTACGACATGATAGACGACGGAGATAAAATCGCCGTGGGCGTTTCGGGCGGCAAGGATTCGCTTGCCCTTTTATATGCTCTCGCGCGGCTTCGCTCGTTTTATCCTAAGCACTTTGAGGTTATTGCAATTACGCTCGACTACCGCTTCGGCGGCATGGACGGCGACTATTCGGAAATACAAAAGCTGTGCGACAACCTTAACGTAAAATACGTCGTAAAAAAAACCGACCTTTGGGACGTTATATTCAATATCAGAAAAGAAAAAAATCCTTGCAGCCTCTGTGCCAAGATGCGTCGCGGCATTCTTCACGATACAGCTAAGGAATACGGTTGCAACAAAATCGCCCTCGGTCACCACCTTGACGACGCCGCCGAAACCTTTATGATGAATCTTTTGAACGGCGGTACAATTAAGTGCTTTTCTCCTGTCTCGTTTCTTTCGAGAAAAGAGCTGTATTTGATACGCCCTTTGATATTCGCTTATGAAAAAGACGTAAAGCGTGCGGCGGCAAGCCTTGACCTGCCGATAGTCAAAAGCAAATGCCCGGCTGACGGGGTAACGGAGCGGCAAAGCACAAAAGAGCTGCTCGCGTCTCTCGAAAGGCAATACCCGGCACTCCGAGAAAAAATCGTGGGTGCACTGCAAAGAGGCGGAATAAGCGGCTGGTAACAAAGTCAAAATGCGAAAAAGTGTTGTATTTGCCCTACTATAATGATATTATTTTATTGATTTGAAATTCACGGAGGTTTCTTTTATGCAGCAAATTCTTAATCGCCCGGCAATAAAGGCCGAGGCAAAAGCTTTATCGGTCAAAATGCGCGTTGGTGGAAAATGACGCTCGCAACGATTGCTATATATCTGATTAGCGGCGGATTTTCGATTTACGTAAATATTGCCACAGTCATAAACCGCGACGACCCTTCGACAACAGTCGGTTATTCAAGCAGTATAATTACTCTTTTGTTATACCGTTTACCATAGCCGCATCAGGCTACTACCTTAATCACATACGCGGCTTTAACCCCGAATGGAAAAGCCTATATAAGGAGGGTATAGACAACTATGGCTCATATCTCGTAACGGGTGTGCTCGTAAATGTATTTACCTTCCTTTGGTCGCTTCTGTTTGTGGTTCCCGGCATAATAAAGTCTCTCGCTTACTCACAGGCAAAATATGTTATCCACGACAATCCGCGCCTTAAGGGCAAGGAAGCCATCGAGATAAGCAAAAGGATGACAAACGGCTTCAAGGGCGATCTCTTTTCGATGTATCTCAGCTTTATAGGCTGGTATATTTTGGTGGGGCTCACCGGCGGAATACTCTCAATATATGTCACTCCTTATGTTGAGACGACGGCTGCCATGTACTATGAGAACCTCAAGAGATATTCGATTGAAAACGGCATTGTAGCTCCCGAGGCGTTCGGTATAGCTCCCGTTACGGGCGGCGCACAGGGTGGAAACGGCGATTCTCAAAGTTCTTACGCGGCCGGCAGCTCATATTCCGCCAACGCCCACAGCGACCCCTACAAGGCTGTCGGCATAAATCCCGAGGATACATTTAAGCCCGGCAACCCGGACTCGGATAATTCAGATAATATGAAAGGTGAAAACTAATGAAATACGTTGTAGTTCTCTATGACGGAATGGCAGATTACCCCGTTCCCGCTCTCGGCGGCAAAACACCGATGGCAGTTGCAAAAAAACCGAATCTTGACTTTCTCGCAAAGCACGGCGAGGTAGGCCTTGTAAGAACCGTTGCAGAGGGCTTAAAGCCCGGCAGCGACGTTGCCAATATGAGCGTTCTCGGCTTTGACCCAAAGAAGTGCTACACCGGTCGTTCTCCCCTTGAGGCGGCAAGCATGGGCGTTGAGCTTCTTGACACGGACGTTACGCTGAGAACAAATCTCGTAACTCTCTCCGACGAGCCGAATTACGAGGACAAGACCATGGTGGACTACTGCGCCGGTGATATTTCGACGGAGGAGGCTCACGAAATAATCAAATCGGTACAGGAAAAATTCGGGAACGACAGATTCCGTTTTTACCCCGGAGTCAGCTACCGCCACTGCCTTGTCTGGTCAAACGGCACAACAGATCTCGGAAATATGACTCCCCCTCACGATATTTCGGGCAGAGTTATAGGCGAATATCTCTCCTCTTCCGAAAACGCAAAAGAGCTTATTGCCATGATGAAGGAGAGCTACGACTTTTTAATGCAGCACCCCGTCAACAAAAAGAGAATAAGCGAGGGCAAGCACCCCGCAAATTCAATTTGGCTTTGGGGCGAAGGCAAAAAGCCGGCTCTGCCGTCGTTTTACGAGACCTTCGGCAAAAAAGGTGCTATAATCTCGGCGGTTGACCTTCTTAAAGGAATAGCAAAATGCGCCGGCATGGCCGCTCCCGAGGTTGAGGGTGCCACAGGCTACATTGATACTAACTTTGAGGGCAAGGCAAGAGCCGCCGTCGAAGAGCTTAAAAACGGCTGCGACCTCGTATATATTCACTTTGAGGCTCCCGACGAGTGCGGCCACAGAAACGAACCCGAAAACAAGGTGAAATCCATTGAGATGATAGATTCGCGCGTACTCCCCATAGTTCTCGACGCACTCAAGGAGTATGACGACTACAAAATAATGGTGCTCCCCGACCATCCGACTCCCATTGTTACGGGCACGCACGCCTCAGACCCCGTACCGTTTATGATTTATCATAAAAACGACGAAAAGGACAGCGGCGTTGACTCTATAAACGAAGAGAGCGCAAAAACGACCGGCCTGTTTATAGAGCATGGTCCCGACATTATGAAGAGATTTTTGGAGGATTAAAAAAATGGGATACAATCCTGATTCCGCAATAGAGACAAAATGCGTACAGGCAGGCTGGCAGCCGAAAAACGGCGAGCCGCGAGTTCTGCCCATTTATGAATCTACAACATACAAATATGACACAAGTGCCGAAATGGCAAAGCTTTTTGACCTTGAGCCGGGTTATATGTATACGCGCCTTGCGAACCCGACAAACGACGCAGTCGCAAATAAAATCGCATGCCTTGAGGGCGGCGTCGGCGCGGTGCTCACATCATCGGGTCAGGCGGCAAATTTCTTTGCGCTTATAAACATACTCGGTGCAGGCGACCATATAGTAAGCTCCGCCACTATTTACGGCGGCACATTTAATCTTTTAAACGTGACTATGCGTAAAATCGGTGTTGAGGTCACATTTGTTGACCCGAGAGCAAGTGAAGAGGAAATAAACGCAGCCTTCCGCGACAACACAAAGGCGATGTTCGGCGAAACAATAGCGAATCCGTCGCTTGATGTATTGGACATTGAGAAGTTCGCAAAAATCGCACATTCGCACGGAGTTCCGCTTATAGTTGACAACACTTTCCCCACTCCCATAAACTGCCGTCCGTTTGAATTCGGCGCAGACATAGTAACTCACTCTACCACAAAATATATGGAAGGTCATGCTTCTACAATAGGCGGATGCGTCGTTGACAGCGGCAATTTCGACTGGTATCAAAATGATAAATTCCCCGGGGCTTACAACTCCGGATGAGAGCTATCACGGAGTTACATACGCTAAGGACTTCGGCAAAAACGGCTATATCGTAAAGATAGTAGCACAGCTTTTGCGCGACTACGGCTCAACTCCGTCGCCGTTTAATTCGTTCCTCTTGAATATAGGTCTTGAGTCGCTCGCGGTACGTGTGGAACGCCACTGCGAAAACGCACAAAAGGTTGCCGAATATCTTGAAAAGAACGATAAAATCGCTTGGGTAAACTACCCGGGGCTTAAATCAAGCAAGGATTACGCGCTCGCTCAAAAATATTTACCGCACGGTACCTGCGGCGTAATTTCCTTCGGCGTAAAAGGCGGAAGAGAAAAAGCCGAACAGTTTATGAACTCATTAAAGCTTGCCGCCATAGTCACACACGTCGCCGATGCGAGAACCTGCGTTCTTCACCCCGCAAGCTCCACTCACCGTCAGCTTTCGGACGAGGAACTCACGGAATGCGGCGTAACCCCCGACCTCGTAAGACTTTCCGTCGGCATTGAAAATGTAAACGATATAATCGCCGACATAGATAATGCTCTTAAAGCCATATAACACACATAACACATAAAAACAGCCGTCCGAATCAGGTTTTCGGACGGCTGTTTTTTACTTATAAATCATCTGTTTTAAACGGTAATTTTTCGCTTTATTTGATATGGTAAACGCGGTTTTCGGCTATGATATGCCCCTTCGGCTCTTCATCGGCATAGCCTAAGGCACAATGTCCTATCCCCTCATATTCGCCGTTTATACCGAGCTTTTTGAGAATCGCCTTACCCTTTTCGGATTCAAATTCCTCCTTTGCGCGGTGAATCCAGCATGAGCCGAGTCCGAAATTATGTGCGGCAAGCATAAGGTTCCCCATTGTAAGCGAGCCGTCGTAAACAGCTGTGCGGCACTCCTTATTTGCCAGCACAATAAGTATTGCGGGCGCGCCGTAAAACGGGTCAAAGCCCTCCTGCCAACCGCCTATTTCGCGGTTCATTTCGGATATTTCGTCGCGCATTTTTCTGTCTGTAACGGCAATGATTATCGGCGACTGCTTATTCATACCCGACGGTGCATAAAGTCCCGCCTCAATAATCTTATCCATAAGCTCCTGCGGTACTGCGTCGGGCTTAAACTTTCTTATACTTCTTCTCGTTTTCATATTTTCGATAGCTTCCATAATTTTATCCTTTCCGACAATTCAGGTCTTTTTAATTTAAGTAGTTTTTCGGGCACAAAAAGTCGTATCATCATCAATATAGCACATTTGTCAAGCACAGAACGTAAAAAATAAATACACCTTATTTTTGCTTTTTAAGCAATGCAACGCTCTCGACAGTTGTTTCAGTTTCCAAGGGAAGTTCTTTCACTTCCTCGCCATCAACAGGCACAGGGAAGTTGAACACAATCTTTCTTATCCAGCTTCCGTCTTTCCTTTCTCCGGGAACATCTCAATTCGCTCGATAAAGGCTTTCATAAACTCTTTCTGTTCCGCTTCTGTTGCGGAATGGTAGACTTCATCAAATGCCAGTAAGAGCCGATAGATATTGTTACCGGAGATTTTCTCCTGCTGAATGCTGCGGATTTGACCTTGCAATTCGCCAATCTGAACTTCGATATCCTCTATTGTATCATACTGCTCATCATAGCGGCGCTGCAAGTCCAAAATCTTTCTGTCATAGTGGGCATCGTTGATGTCCAAGGTGTCCATCTGACGCTCCAAGCGGCTTTTCGTTCCAAAGGCTTGCTTCAACTGTCCTTGCAGGACGGCGATCTGCTTTTCCATATCCTCTGTATCAACAGCCGAGCCGATTTTCGCCTGAATCGCTTCTACAAACCGGGGATTGTTGACCATAGCGGATATAATCTTAGCCACAAACTTGTTGATCTCCGTCTGCTCGATATTCAGTCGGAAGCTGCACTCATGTCCGGTAGGTGTTACCGTGTTTGCAGTAGTAATAATACCTCGTTTTCTTGTCCTTGCTGTGAGCCCTGGCGATATTGCCGTACATACTCTTTCCGCAGCATGGGCATTTCAGAATGCCGGACAGGATGTGTGCATGATCTGGATTGTTGACCTTTTCCCGCTTAAAGGAATTGATCTTACGCTTTTCCTGTGCCAGATACCAATCTTCTTCCGAAATGATGGCTTCGTGCTGTCCCTCATAAATCGGGAACTCCGACTGCTCAACTACGTGCATCTCATTTCTTGTGCCTTGCTTCTTTTCCGTCCTGCGTCTGCCATAGGCGATCTTTCCCATGTAAACGGGATTGTCCAATACATCCTGCACGAAGTTCCTTGAAAATCCGGGAATGGTATTGTTCTGCCGCAGTTTCTTGATAAAGCCGTTGCGGTTCAGATATTTAGCAACCCCGGCAACGCCCTCGTTGGTGTGAATGTAGCGGTCATAAATGACACGGATTACTTCCACTTCATCCTCCGCAATGACCAAATCTCCGTTTTCCAGTTTGTAGCCATAAGGAGCGAAACCACCGTTCCACTTGCCCTCACGAGCCTTTTGCTCACGTCCTGCCATTGTCTGGGTGCGGATATTCTCTCGCTCTATTTCTGCCACCGCAGACAGCACGGAAATCATCAGCTTTCCGGCATCCTTTGAACTGTCGATGCCATCCTCCACGCAGATCAGATTGACACCGAAATCCTGCATGAGCTGCAAAGAGTTCAGAACATCCGCCGCATTTCTGCCGAATCGGGACAGCTTAAAGACCAGCACATAGGAAACGCCGTCCTTGCAGTCCTGGATGTCATTCAGCATCCGTTGGAAGTCCTGCCGCCCTTGGATATTCTTTCCGGAAAATCCCTCGTCAGAATACTCCCCGGCAATAACCATATCTTCGTATGCCGCATACTTCCTCAGCTTGTCACGCTGGGCATCCAAGCTGTACCCGTCAACCTGCATAGAGGTGGACACTCTTGTATAAATATAGCATTTAAGTTGTTTCTTTTTCAGAATCTCCACCTCCCTCATTCATTTCCTTTACCATAAGTCCCTCGTTGCGGATATAATACTCCAAAAGCCACAGCACATAATCCGGTGCATGGCGGTTGTCCAATTCCCACTCGGTCATAGTCCGGTAAGGGATATGGACGAGCTTGCAAAAATCTTTCCGGTTCAGTCCTGTGCTTTCCCGCAACTTGATAATTCTGTTCTTACAATCCATCTGTCTTTTCTCCATAAAAAACAAAAATACACGTTGCGTAATCATTATAGCATAGCCGCAGTGAATACGCAACGTGTAAATTGTAAATTTTTACGCAGCCTCATTCGTCAAAGGCTGTGCTTGATTACTTTCCTTGGAATGCTCCACTTTCTGAGGGGCATCCTGTTCCAATTTATCCAAAACCTGATGTCCATATTTCTGGAGCATCTGGCTCATAACATCCACACAGCGGACAAATGCCGCATTATATTTTGCATCCTCATAATATTTCTTCAATAGGCAGTTACCTCCATCAAATTTCCATGTCCTGTCCACGCTTACGGGCAGGTGCTTTGTGTTCCTGTGTTTCCTTTCCTCTGGCGAGGATGGAATTGATAAAAGCCCGAACCTTTTCGGATGCAATTTCCAGTGCATCCAGGAAAGGCTGGGCTTTTTGCTTCAACTCTTGATATTTTTTATTCGCTTCTTCACATCGCTGCTTCCAAATGGATGCAGACTTTTGAGCAGATTCCAGTTTCCCTTTCAATCGCTCATTCTCTGCATGAAAGAGAATGCCGTTGGTGGCATAGCGTTTCAACGTGTCGCATTCATCCGGTGTCAGCGTGATATTGTTTCCGAACGTGGCTTTCTTGCCCATCGCTTCAATATCCTGCACCGTAAGTGCAATGGCCTTTGCTGCCTTGGTTTCCTTTTGCAGAGCTTCCAGTTTCTTTTTCTGCTTTTCCGTAGCAGCTTTAGCATCCTCCAAACTCTGTTCTGCCTGTGCCACCTGTCCTGTCACAGCTTCCAAACGCTGCTGTTCCGCCTGCACCTTAAACTGTGTCACCGTCAGATGTTCCTCGGTGCTGCCACGCTCTCCACGCTCCACATCGGTATATCCGGCAGCACGCATGAAATTAAAAAAGTCATCCTGCAACACGCTGTAGGATGACCTTAAAATCTTTTTTCCTTTTTCATTGAGCTTGGGATTTCCGTCCTCGTCAAGCACCGGTTTGGAGTCCCATTTCTTACTTCGGCTGACTTGTGTGATCGTTTCCTTTACCGTTCCCCGGAGAGCTTCATCCTTACATCGCTTCGACCAAAGGATCTGCTTTTCCACTACCGGAATATAAACCACATGGAGGTGATAGTGGTACACATCCTCGCCAAGAGCTTCGGACATTGCCCGGTTGTGCTCATCGGCGTGCATCACAGCAGAGAGGATATACTGCTCACCGCCTACGATCTCCACGGCGGCTTTATAGGCATCAGCATAAAACTGTTTTGCAAATTCATAGCCGCCGTGGTTGTAGAAATAAGCGGAGTTCACATCAAAAACCAACTCGCCGTATTTGATGGCATCCGGTTTCAGACCTCTGGTGGAGATCACGCCATCCTGTTCCATTTGCTCAAACATTTTCACATAATCATCGGTGGGAGTCTTGAAGTGAACATTCAGCGGAGTGCGTTCCGGCACAATGTCTTGATTGCTGTAACTGTCCTTTTCTCGCTCATTGTGTTCCTGTATTTTTGCCACATCGTCCGGTGTCGGTAAGTCCTGATTCCGGGCTACGGTGCGGTCTATTCCATCATTTCTTGCCATAGATTTTTTGTCCTTTCCTTAAAATTTGCAGACAGCGGGGAGCTGCGGAGAGGCACTTTTTCAAAGTGTAATAACCCACTATAACACTTTCATCCATACTGGCTGCAAAGTGCCGTGGGCTCTCCGAGGGCTCTCCCGAGGGGGAGTGCGGTTGCTGCGGCAACCTCTGCTGACCAATGCGAAAATGTCTGCAACTTTTCCCATGGTCAGCCCGTCTGCATGAAGCTGTTCCAGTGAACTTCTCTTTGCAGACGGCGGCAGCGAAAAGCGTATCTTTCACTGCCATCCATAGACAGCACTGCGGTGTGCCTATGGGGACGGGAACTACGAGGGGATGTTGCCGGGGCATCACTTCTCCCGTCTTTGCTGCCATACGATGTCGTATCCCAGCACATCGGCAAGCTCCAATACTTCCTTGTATCGGATGCTTTCCCGCTGTAATTTTGCGGACAGGTTGGAAACGCTGTCGCTCCAACCGTACTCGTCCGAGAGCAGGTCAACTACTTCCTGCATAGTCATTCCGGCACGGATGATCTGTGCCTTGATTTCGTTGCGTACATTCATATTGTAAATTCCTCCATATTTTTGATTTACAATTCGGTGCAAAGGCTACTCCCCAAAGCGGAGCAGATGCACCGAACAGTGAAAAATCTGCTTTCTCCAAAATCGCTTTCATTTTGTGAGTGCGATACTCTGTCCATACAGGCATATATCCCACTTTGCTGTTCCGTGGGATTTTGTCTGAAACAGTGAAAACACCCATTGTTTCGTAAACTGGGTGCATGGTTTGGAGAAGCACGATTTGGTGAAATGGTTTCGTCCTGCGGTCAAGAACTTTGCTGTTTCCATTACCATTGATTTTCAATGCCCGAAAACAGGTCAGTTCTGACAGCTGATTATTCCTATAAAAAAGGAAAACAGGTAAAACGCTGTGTACATACATACAGAAAACGAAAGACAGGAATCAGTCCTGCCATTCCTCCGGTACGTACGTACATGGCGAAACGTCGTAAAACCCGTTTATATTAGGTCGTGCCACAGCTTCCACACCCATAAATCCCCATACCCGCCGTCCGGCTGAGTTGGTGATGTTGTTGCAATGCTCCAAATTAAATTTCTTTGCATTGGCAACCATGGCATCGCTGAAGCTGCGGGATTTCAGAGGGGCAAGGGAGTTTTCCTCACACCACAGGCGATAGATAGCGTAAAAGTCCTTGGGAACTGATGGACGCATCCGCCTTGCGCCGGATATATCCCTCGGAATCCATGAAGTCAAAAATGTTGTTATTGTCACGCTTGACCGCTTCCCGGTTTTCACGGATGCGGTCGCTCTCCGTAAACTTAAAGTTGTTGGCAACAAGCCGCTGCAAGCCTTCAAATGCCCAGAGGAAAATCCCCTCGGCTTCGGCTTTCATCTTCTCTGCAAGATCGGGATCGTCGGCTCTGTCCACGGGCTTTTCCTTGGTAGTCAGCACAAGCTGTCTACGGTAAAAACCATCGCTACGGTCATACAGGGCTTGCAGATCGCCATTGCTGAATGCCATCAACCGGGCGAACATCCAGCCCTGATAGCTCTGTTTACCTTTGCGTTCCAAATCCATCTTGCCCTGTGCGGTTACAATGGATTTTACATAGTTGGTCTGGCGCAGAGCTTCCATCCGCATATCATCATCCACGCACAGCAGGATGTGTTCCAGATCGGCACGGGCGAAGCGGTTTTCGGAAATTTTACCGATACTGCCGTCTTTCATATTCGTGCCGAATATGGTGGACAGCACTGCACCGATTTGAGATTTGCCCTCGCCGCCGTTGCCCTTAATCACCATCATGCGCTGCCCCTTGTTGGAGGGAATCAGGCAGTAGCCGATAAACTCCTGCAAGGTGGGAATATCTTCTTCATAGAGCAAACCGTCCAAAAAGTTCAGCCACAGAGCAGGTGCAGCAGCGTTTGGATTGTAGGAAACAGGCAAGCGGCTCTGTACGATTTCCTTTTTCCCCTCGATAAATCTTCCATCCAGCATGAGCGTTCCGTTGGCAACATGGATGCGGTCAGGCTGGGGAGGAAGATCCTCAACCATGGCTTCCAGTTTCAGCAATTCCATGATGTTTTTGATCTTCTGCGGTACGCTGCTGATGGTGTAGCTTTTCAGCTTTTCGTAGACCTCGCCCCGCAGGACAATATCATCCGTTACCCGTCCATTGGGCGTAAAGAAAGCCCTGTTTGCAAAGATGATTCTGCTCTCTTGCAGAAATTCTTCACAAAACAGAGCTTCATTGATATTCTGCCCATCAAACCAGACAGGCAAATTCATATCAGGCGTTTTCCGGTTCTTCGCCATGGTGTGCCACCTCCTTTTTCTTTCGTGCAGTGTACTCTTTCAGAAAGTCGATATACCCGTCCTTCATCAGTTTGTCCACAACAGCTACACGCTGTTCCAATTCGCCCACGGTCAGCACATCTGCCATATATTCGATATGGCAGTGCATCTGGCAAGCTTCCACAAAACGGTCATCATAAGGCTCGTCCGGTGTCTTTGGTGCATAGCGCACTTTCCAATCCTCCAACAGATGCAGATAATCCGTCAGCATCCGGAAACACAGCATTTCATCCTCCCGGAACTGACGGATATAGGGACGCTTTGGCTTGACCATAGCTGCGGCAGTGGGCGGTTTCGGGTCAAGCCCAAAGTCCGCAGCCAGCTTTTGCACTGCTTCATGGTTACTCAGATTGAACAGCTTTGCCACAAGGTCGATCACGTCTCCCTTGGCTCCGCAACCGAAGCAGAAGAAATAATCTTCATTCAGCTTCAAGCTCGGATGCCGGTCATTGTGGAATGGGCAGCAAGTCATACCGCTGCGGTTGACTTTCAGCCCATAGTGCTCGGCAGCTTGCTTCACGCTGATCGCCGCCTTGATGTTTTCATAGATTGTCATAGAAAAACCTCCGTTCATAATAGTCTGGAAAGCACGAAGCACCCGCCGTGATTGGCAGGTGCTTCGCCCTTTCTACTATGGTTATGACGGATTTGAAAAAAAGCAGGCTAAAAGCAGGACAACCTCATTTCAAAAAACAGGACAACTTATCTGATGATGTAGATTTCTTCACATTTGCATGGTATAATTAGAAAAGTGAAAAAACAGGACAGGAGGGCAAGCATGAATCAAGAACTGATGACATTGGATTTTTGGCAGGATACGGTCATATATGAGGGCAAAATATTTCCTATCGGTACTCTTGCCTGTGATGCGCTGAATGTTCCTGCGGATACCCTCGCAAGAATGAACGAGCAATGCGAGAAAATCAATCTACTGCTTGGAATGTTAAACGCCGGACAGGATGCTTCCGCACTCTTTCCTATGGCAAAGGAAGCTGTGCTGACAATGGTGGATATTCTCAGCGAAACGCCGCCGTTCTCCAATATGAATATTCCAAAACATAGAGAACGGATTGAAAAAGTCTTTACTGCGGACAATGCGCTGAAATATATGGAGTTTGCCATAAAAGCCGCAACTAATTCCTTGCAGTTTGAAGAAATCCCGAACTATGCCGATGCAATGATGCTCCAACGATATACTGCTGTATTCGGGCATCTGGCATACTCCCTTGGGGAATACCAAACCGCAATGCTTGATTTTGCGGAAAAATCAGACGGAAATGAAGCAGACCGTACCGCAGAGGGCTTCGCCAGAATGTTCGGCAGCTATTTCCCGCCGGAGTTCTCTATCACGGAGGGCAATGCCTGGATGTCTACCCTGAACAATTCCGTTCAGTATGTATCGGTCATCCGTCCCGGCGAAAAAGTTGCAAAGCTCGTCAAGCGAATCCATTATGTATCCTTTGTGGGGATGTTCCGGTCTGATCTCTTTGAGGGCTTGTGTGTCGGTCATGCACCGAAGAAATGTAAAATTTGCGGCAAATGGTTTCTGACAACCAACGCAAGGCACACCAAATACTGCGGCGGCTATGCGCCGGGGGACAAGCTACACCGCACCTGCCGACAGATCGGCAATCTGAAAGGCAGAGAACAACGGGAGCTTGCAGACGATCATCCTGTTATCCAGATATACGAAAAGCGGCTGAATACCATAAACCGCTATATCAAGCGTGGCAAACTGGATGAGGATTTAGCAGAGGTTATGAAGAAACTGGCGAAAGATAAGATGCTCCGGGCAAAAAGTAATGTCGCTTATGCCAAGGGAACTTATGAGAAAGAAATGGAACAGGTTGCTTTGAAGAAAGAAGCCCAAAAGTGCATTTGAATTTGTTAGGAGGAACAGTCAATGAAAATAGGATTTTTGTTTTTCTTGGTTTTCTGTATAATTGCAATTTTTGCGAGTAAGAAAAAGAAATAAATTTGAAATTGGACGTTGAAAGGAGGTGCGCTATGCTAAGTGATTTTACACATGGAATATGACCGGATACATACCAAAATACGCTGTCAATCCGCACGGTGATGGTATCATTCCCTATATGGCAGAGCGCATCTTCCAACTGGAACCGGAGCCGTCAGCGGTGGGCAGTCTGAATGAATATATCCTGTCTGCCTTGCGGGAAAAGAATTTGATATATTTCTCGTTCTTCCTCCACCATTATGAGCCACAGCTCAATAAGCGCATCAAAGGCTTTTGGGGTGTGGATGGCGGCGATCTGTACGATACAGACCGTTTTATAGATATAAAGCTCTCCTGCAGGGAACAAATGCTCCAAAAGCTGATGGACTATGATCCTGCCAAGGGTGCGGAGTATGCTACATACATTTTCCCGTTCATCCGGGATGCTATGCTCCGCTTCCGCATGGGCGAAGAAAAATGGTCGGTATCCTCTCTGACCAATTATAAAATGGTGCGGTCAATGGCTTGGCTGTACCATAACACCAAGGATGCGGTCAGCGAGTTTTCCAAAAAGTATAACTGTGACTTTGCCCTTGCGGAAGAATATCTGAGAGTTGTTCGAGGTATCCGCAATCAGCAACCATTCTATGTGACAGATGAGGACGGCGAGGAAACGGGCGAAGATGTTGCTCTTGATGATACTTGGAACTACTCCGACATCCTCTGGAACGGCATACAGGCAGAAAAGGTGCAGCGAGCTTTTGATAAGCTGAACTACCGGGAACAGACCTTGCTTGAAAAGCGGCTGGCAATCTGCATGACCTGCGGGCATGTCGGCTCATGGAAAGGCCGTCCCACCTTTGATGAACTGGCTGTAATGTTTGAGGGCAGCACTGCCAGCGGTGCGGAGCGAGCCTACCGCAGAGCAGTGGACAAACTGACAGAATTGTTGGTTGCCGAGGGCGCAATCCATGCTGTCCGCTTGAAACAGAAATCCAAGACCAAACGAAAAAAGAAAATCGCCACCGCAATCTACGAATACCAAGCAGACTGCGACGGCGAATGGGGCCAGATTTCATTTGATTTTGAGAACGGCACATCAGAAATAGTCCGACTTGCCGATTGGGATACAATGAAAACAAACCGCTTTGCGAACAAGGCAATAGCCTACCTTCTAAACTGCGAAAACGAGAAGTTGCCAAAGGAAACGATAGTAGCGTTTGAACTATAAAAGGAAATTGACGAGGAACGAGAATGAAAACAATCGCAATCATAGATGATGATATTCATATTGGAGATATGCTGAGAGAAGTGCTGGTGCAAGAGGGCTATTCTGTTCTTCGTGCATACTCCGGCACAGAAGCGTTATATCTTCTTTCACAAAACAAGCCCGATTTGGTGCTGCTGGATCTGATGTTGCCGGGATTGTCTGGCGAGGAAGTTCTGCCCCACATTGAGAACATTCCTGTTATCGTTCTCAGCGCAAAAGTAGATGTGCAAGACAAGGTAAATCTTCTGCTGGGCGGTGCGGCAGATTACATGACCAAGCCTTTTGATACAAAGGAGCTTCTTGCCCGTATCACTGTTCAGCTCCGCAAGGCAGAACAACATGGCGAAACCAAATCTCTTTCCGTTGGCGATTTGGTTTTGGATATGGTTTCCCTTTCTCTGACAGTACAGGAGCAGCCTGTGAAGCTGACCCGAACGGAGTATGCCATCTTAAAACTGCTGATGGAAAATCCCAAACAGGTAATTTCAAAGAGTGTCCTGCTTGACAGAATCAGTCTGGACACACCCGACTGCACCGAGCGTTCTTTGAAGCAGCACATCAGCAATCTTCGTAAAAAGATGCAGGATGTCAGCGGTGTAGACTATATCGAAACAGTCTGGGGAATTGGTTTCAAATTGGCAGAACAAAAAATCTTGACCAAATCTTGACGTTTTTCTTGACCACTTTCTTGACTTTTGTTTTGTAAACTTAGGTCAGCAAAGGAGGTAATACAATATGAACTATATTTTGCAAACAAACAGCCTGACAAAAAAGTATAAAAACTTTCAGGCATTGAATGGTCTTACTATGAATGTTCCCAAAGGTTCCATCTATGGCTTTGTGGGAAAGAACGGCGCTGGTAAGACAACCCTGATCCGCTTGATCTGCGGATTGCAGGAACCGACTTCCGGTAGCTTTTCTCTGTACGGCATCCGCAATGACAGCAAGGATATTATCAAATCCCGCCGTCGCATGGGTGCTGTGGTGGAAACACCGTCCATCTACATGGATATGACTGCGGAGGAAAATCTGAAGCACCAGTATCTCATTCTTGGTCTGCCATCATTTGATTGTATTCAGGAATTGTTGAAGCTGGTAGGTCTCGACAACACGGGAGAGAAAAGCGAAGAACTTCTCCCTCGGTATGAAGCAGCGTCTGGGCATCGCTATCGCATTAGCCGGTGATCCCGACTTTCTTGTTCTTGATGAGCCTGTAAATGGTCTCGACCCTCAGGGTATTGTGGAAATGCGAGAACTGATTTTGAAGTTGAACCGAGAAAAACAGATTACAGTTCTTATTTCCAGTCACATTCTGGATGAACTTTCCCGTCTGGCTACTCATTACGGTATCATTGATAATGGTCGCATGGTGAAGGAACTGAGTGCAGAAGAACTGGACACAGTTTGCCGCAAGTGTGTCCGCATGGAAGTGACCGATACTTCTACTCTGGCTCGTGTGCTGGATTCCATGAATCTGGAATATAAAATTATCTCCGCAACAACAGCCGATGTGTTCGCAAAGATCAATGTGACACAGCTGACCGTTGTACTGGCAAAGGAAAACTGCGAAGTGCTGTCTATGCAGGAAAAAGATGAAAGTTTGGAGAGTTATTACATCTCTCTGGTTGGAGGTGATAATAATGCGTAAACTTTTTCGAGCAGCCTTTTACCGTACAGAGAATAAAAAAATGATTCGAATAGAATTAGTGATTGCTGTATTGCTTTCCGCATTCATCATCCTCAACGGTTACTTCCAGACGAATTTGACTAATGCATACATCTATAAGCTGGTCGCCCGTTTTTTTGGATATTCACCCCTGATGGGACCATTTATCGCCGTATTTGCCGCATATTTGTGGGAACAGACTATGAATATGGAACTCTGCGCAATAAACTAATCTGCGGACACACTCGTGAAGAAGTTTATTTTTCCAATCTTCTCCTGACCATATGTGCTGGACTGAGTACTGCACTAATCTGGTTGATAGTTAATGGGATGCTGGGTATTCCGCTACTGGGTACGGCAAGCCTGAACCTCTCTTTGGGAGAGATGGCATTTTATATTTTTTCAAGCCTTTTGATGGTCGTTGCACTCTCCAGCGTATGTTGTCTGTTGGCAAGTCTGGCGGAGAACAAAAACTCAGCGACACTTCTTTGTCTGGGAGCTGTAGCTGCAATGGTCATAATCGGGATGCTCCTTTATGATCGTTTTGCAGAACCAGAGTTATTGGATGGATGGATGTGGAGTGATACAGACCCAACTGTGCGATGGCATCCCCAAAATATCAAATTCATCGGTGGAACATTTCGTATCCTGCTGGAATTTCTTATCTGTCTGACACCTGGAGGACAAGGTGTAATTCTTTGCGAAGAAGGGGTGGAACACCTGATTTTTCTTCCATTGTGCTCTGCGTTTGTAATTTTTTCAACATCTCTTATAGGAAGTCGTTCCTTTAAGAAAAAGAACCTAAAGTAAGGAGGTAGAAAGATGTTCCCTTGGATTTTGTGTTGTATTTTGCTAATTGTTGTATTTTTTCTAATCACAAAGATTATTTTTATAGAAAAAAGTATTGATGAAATTCATACAGAATTCCAGGAACGTCTTTCCTCCGACACAAACACTCTGATTGATATTTCTTCCAGCGACCCTCATCTGAGAAAACTGGCTTCGGAGATTAATATCCAGCTTCGATTGCTCCGCAAGGAACGCCATCGTTACCAACAGGGCGATCTGGAACTGAAAGAAGCTATCACCAATATTTCCCATGACCTGAGAACTCCGCTTACGGCGATAAACGGTTATCTTGACCTATTGGAACGAGAGGAAAAAAGCGAAACGGTACACTGCTATCTTTCTCAAATCCAAAACAGAACAGATGTTTTAAAAATCTAACCGAAGAACTATTCAGATATAGTGTGGTTACTTCTTTTCAGGAACTGAAACCAGAACGTATGGATGTTGTCCGGGCATTGGAGGAAAGTCTGCTGTCTTTCTATGCGGTCATGCAGGAAAAAGGCATCCAACCGGAAATCGAATTGCCGGAGGAACCGGTTTTCCGTGAACTGGATGCAGGTGCGGTCAACCGTATCTTTTCCAACATTATCAGCAATGCGCTGAAATACTCTGACGGCGATCTGTCCGTAGTCATGGATAAGAACGGCTGTGTTACATTCAGCAACACGGCGCACAATCTGAATTATGTGACGGTCGGCAGATTGTTTGACCGTTTCTATACAGTAGAAGCCAGTCGCAATTCAACCGGTTTGGGATTGTCCATCGCCAAGCTGCTGATTGAGCGTATGGGCGGAAGTATTGGAGCAATCTACAACAATGACAAACTGCAAATCAAGATAATCTTTGCAAAATGAAATAAAAAAGAGTTTATATGAACGGAGGTGTTTTGATTATGAAGAAATACTTGAAGGAGATACTAATACTCTTAATTCAATTATTTATGTTTTATGTATTTCCATTATTTGCAGGACCAACAGACGTTATGGGAATGATAGTTTTGCTTATTTTAGCAACATTATTGCTTTCAATTCTAATTGGCAGCATTTCAAATCTGAAAGTAAAGTACTTGTATCCAATAATCATAGCAATTACATTTGTGCCATCTGTGTTTATATACTATAACGAGACAGCATTGATACATTCGCTTTGGTATTTGGCAGTATCATCCTTTGGTTTGATAATCGGCATGGTCATTCATAAATTGATTCTTAAAAAGTAGAAAGAGCAAAACTTTCAAAGGCTACCCAGTCAAAAAGATTGGATAGCCTTTATTTATGTTTTCTAAAATTAAAGTTGAATATCTGCCTTAGCCAATAACTATGGGCTTAGAGGTTTAGTGAGCCAGGCAAATCGCTCCAATCGCCGTATCCACAGATTTATACTCTGTAACAGTTTTTCAAATAGGTTTTGGAATCTCCGTTCAATATCAAATCAGCATATCCAATCGGGTCATTGTAAATCAGATAATCCAGTTCCGACCTCTGATACATATTGTCGGCAACCTCGTTCTCAACCGCAATCGTATCAATCGCAATCATACTACCATCAAAGAATTTCAGTTCCACACAAGCGGTATCCATGTTAAACTTACAAGAAATCAATCTATCCATAAGAAACCTCCATTTTACGGGATGTTATATCATCCCAAAATATTTGAATGCTTCTCGGATTGCTTTCTCTTTTTCCGGTGGACACAGAGGCTGTCTGGAATCTTCGGACTTCGGCAGATTGTAGTTCTTACCAACCTCAATCCCACATTTCCGCTTAATCTGTGAGATATACAGGTTTGATACCTTTAATCCGCTATGTTCCAGTACATAGTCCTTGATCTGCGTGTAGGTTGCCCCATCTTGAAATTCGGACATATCCATATCTTCTAAAGAGAACTCAACCCGAATCTTTTTCGAGTCGACCTCACCCTTGGAAAGCAAAACAACCGTCTCAACATGAACGGTACGTGGGAAAAGGTCGGCGGCGGCGAGACGTTTTGTCTCGTATCCGAGGTCTTTAAGCCTAAAGCAGTCCCTTGCGAGAGAGTAGACGGGTCGCACGACACATAAACTATGCGTTCGGGCGACATTTTTACGATTTCCGCCAAAAGCATTTCGGAGCAGCCTTTGCGCGGCGGGTCAAGCAGCACCACATCGGGCTTTATTCCGCGTGACGACAGCTCCTGTGCCGCCTCTCCTGCGTCGGCACATATAAATTCGGCGTTTTCTATGCCGTTTTCGAGGGCGTTGCGCTTTGCGTCAAGCACAGCCTCCGGAACTATCTCCGCCCCTATTATCCTCTTTGCTTTTTTTGCCATGGAAAGACCTATTGTGCCCGTTCCGCAATACATATCGAGCACGGTTTCTTTGCCGCTGAGGCAGGCATACTCTGCCGCCTTTTCATAAAGCTGCTGTGCCATATCGTGGTTTACCTGGTAGAACGACAGCGGCGACAATCTGACCTTAACTCCGCAAAGCACGTCATATATGCAGTCGTTTCCCCAAACAGTCACGCACTCTTTACCGAGAATCACATTGGTCCTGTCACGGTTGATATTTAAAACTATGCTCTTAACCGAGGGTATTTCGGTAAGCTTCTCAATCAGCTCGTTCTTGTGCGGCAAATCCTCACCGTTTATAACGGCGCATACCATAACCTCGCCCGTAGCTTCGGCAAGACGGAGATATATATGCCTTAAAAGCCCTGTTTGCTTTTCGGAATCATAGACCGTTATACCGTTTTTAATTATAAATTTTCTGAAAATCTTAACTATATCCGCAAATATCGGCGGCTGTAATATGCAGTTTTCGCAATCTACCACGCGGTGCGAACGCGGAGCGAAAAAGCCTATTTTAAGCTGCCTGTCAAACGATACGGGATACTGTGCCTTATTGCGATAACAGGTCGTTTTATTGTCGGACAGAAGCGTTTCCGCCTCTATATTGATATGGGCAATATGAGAAAACGCATCTTCGACGCGCTTTTTCTTATGCTCCTTTTCTTTTTCGTACGATATGTGCTGAAAAGCGCAGCCGCCGCATGACGGAAAATACGGGCACGCAGGCATTATACGCGATTTTGCGGGCCTTAGCACCTTTTCGACGCGGGCGACGGCATACGTCTTTTTAACCTTAATTATATGCGCCGTTACCTTATCGCCTGCCGCTGCGCCCGAAACGAAAACAGCCATATTTTCATATCTTCCGACGCCGCTGCCCTCGCTCGTAAAGCTGTCTATATAGAGTTCTACATTCTGATTTTTACTGAGTGACATCACTTTTTCTCCGAATCGTTTTTATGTTTTTTTTATCGCCCTTTTAAGGCAAATACAAAACAGCAGCAAAAGCACCGCGGCTATTGCCGCCGTAATTATAAATTCAAGTCTTTGCTGCGGCTCGTCGAATATATATTCGCCGGCAAACGGGTTTACCGCATCCCAAAACGTAAGTTTCATTTTCTATAAGCACCGTTTCTTTTTTTAGACATTGTAACACAAAAAAATGCAAATATAAAGCGTATTATATCGAAAACGGACGTATTCAAACAAATGTTTTATTATTTTCAACAAAAAATCACCATATACAAAAGAGTAAAAAATAACTTTTAATTTACGCTGCTCGGTGGTATAATAACCATATTATATGCCTCGAGGTGCGGCGAAGTGCGCCCGTTTTTGCCTCAGGCTTGCTTGATTTTAATTTTTTCTTTACATAAAAACTTTAGGGAGTGAACCGTCCTTTGGATAAATTCGTTATTACCGGCGGTCATAGGCTTAAGGGAGAGGTTACTGTCAGCGGCGCAAAAAACGCCGTTGTTGCCATCCTTCCGGCTACAATTTTAGCCGAAGATGTATGCCGCATAGAAAATATACCGAATATCAGCGACGTTACCGCAATGCTCAACATTTTGAGCAATATGGGTGCGTCAATTAAATTCATCAACAATTCCACTATTGAAATAGATACGCGTCACATAAATTCATTTGTAGTAGAGCACGAGCTTTCAAAACAGCTTCGCGCGTCATATTACCTTATAGGCGCACTTCTCGGCAGATTTAACAAGGCCAAGGTTGCAATGCCCGGCGGCTGCTATCTCGGAGTTCGCCCCATTGACCAGCATATAAAGGGCTTTGAGGCTCTCGGTGCCGAGGTGACCATGGAGGAAAACGCGATGGTCAACGCAAGAGCCGAGTCTCTTTTGGGCAACGCTGTTTACCTTGACGTTGTGTCGGTCGGCGCTACCATAAACGTGATGCTGGCAGCAGTAAAGGCAAAGGGTCTTACAATAATCGAAAACGCAGCGAAAGAGCCTCACATAGTAGACCTTGCAAACTTTCTTAACACCATGGGTGCCGACGTCAGAGGCGCAGGCACTGACGTTATTAAAATTCGCGGCGTAGAGCACCTGCACGGCTGCGAATATTCCATAATTCCCGACCAGATTGAAGCCGGAACCTATATGGTTGCGGCAGCCGCCACAAGGGGTGACGTGCTTATAAAAAACGTTATTCCGAAGCATCTCGAGAGCATTTCGGCAAAACTTATAGAATGCGGCGTCACCGTCACCGAATATGATGACTCCGTAAGAGTCTCATGCGACCGCAGACCGGGTAAGTGCAACATCAAAACTATGCCTCACCCGGGATTTCCGACCGATATGCAGCCGCAGTTCGCCGTGCTTTTATGCCTGGCTGACGGTACAAGCATTATTTCCGAGAGCGTTTGGGACAATCGTTTCCGCTATGCGGAGCAGCTCACAAGAATGGGTGCCAAAATACACGTCGACGGAAAAACGGCTATTATCGAGGGCGTTCCATCGCTTAAGGGTGCACCTATAAGAGCGGACGACCTTCGCGCAGGCGCGGCTATGATGATAGCAGGCATGGTTGCTACGGGCGTTACAGAGATTGAAGAAATTTATCACATAGAGCGCGGATATGAAAATGTCGTTGAAAAATTCCGCTCGCTCGGCGCTGTTATTGAGAGAAAGACCTTCCCGGACGAAGATAAAATCTCATAAAAACGCCGGTTAATGTTATCCTAATATTAAGCCGCCGAGAGCGGCTTTTTGCTTTTATTCAGGGGTGTACCGATATGACTGACAATCAAAAACTCGCGGAGCTTTTGTTCCCCGAAATCACAAAAACACCGGAGGACTACGAAAAGCTCTATCCGGAAAGAAATTTGAAGGAGGGTGCGCGCGTCACGCGATTTGCACCGAGCCCCACGGGCTACCTTCACCTCGGCGGCTTTTTCGGCGCGCTGACGGACTATTTGACGGCAAAGGCCTCGGGCGGAATAGTGTATCTGAGAATTGAGGATACCGACAAAAAGAGAGAAATTGCCGACGGCGTTTCCGCCATCATAAACGGCTTTAAGTCGTTCGGCATTACATTTGACGAGGGTGTTACCGGCATAGACAGCGAAAAGGGCGACTACGGCCCTTACACGCAGAGCAAGCGTGAAGAGATTTATAAAACAGTAGCAAAAAGTCTTGTCTTAAAGGGACTTGCATACCCTTGCTTCTGCACGGCGGAGGAGCTTACGGCTCTTCGCGACAGGCAGGAAAAGGACGGTGCTCTTATAAGAGGTTATTTCGGCAAATATGCAAAGTGCCGTAATTTAACATACGAAGAAATCGAAAAGAACATAAAAGAGGGCAAGCCGTATGTGCTTCGTTTCCGTTCAAACGGCGATGAAAACAAAAGGATTGTCTTTGACGATATGATACGCGGCAAAATCGAAATGCCCGAAAACATTATAGATGAAGTGCTTTTAAAGAGCGACGGCATACCCACATATCACTTTGCGCACGTTTGCGACGACCATTTTATGCGTACAACTCACGTTATAAGAGGCGAAGAGTGGATTTCCTCCGTCCCCAAACACATAGCTTTATTTAAGGCGTGCGGTTTTAAGGTTCCGAAATACGCGCACACTCCGCAGGTTATGAAAACGGATGAAACGGACGGCACAAAGCGCAAACTCTCAAAGCGCAAGGACCCCGAGGCGTCGGTAAGCTATTTCGCGCAGAGCGGCTACCCGAAGGAAGCGCTCACCGAATATATTATGACTCTCTTAAATTCAAATTTTGAGGATTGGCGCAGAGCAAACAAGACGGCGGATATATTTTCTTTCCCGTTCAACCTTAAAAAGATGAGCGTCAGCGGTTGCCTTTTTGACCTTGCGAAATTAAATGATATAAGTAAAAACGTAATTTCCGTTATGACCGCAGACGAGGTGTATGAGAGAACCCTTGAATGGGCAAAGGAATACGATGACGAATATTATGCCGTTCTTTCGAAAAACGAAAGCAAAGCAAAGCTTATGATGAACCTTGACCGCGGAGGCAAAAAGCCGCGCAAGGATATAGCAAAGTGGAGTGAAGTCAAGGATTACTTCTCTTACTTTTATCCCATGTATTACAAAAAAAGACTATACGCTGCCCGAAAACATCGCTCCCTCGGACGCCGAAAAAATTCTCACCGAGTATTTAAAGGTATACAACGAGGAGGACGAAAAGGACATCTGGTTTCAAAAGATAAAGGAGCTTTGCGAGCCCCTCGGCTTCACGCCTAATGTCAAGGAATACAAGCAAAATCCCGAAAAATACAAGGGTCACGTCGGCGATGTTTCCACGGTTATCAGAATAGCCGTAACGTCAAGGACAAATACGCCCGACCTTTGCGCGATTATGAAAATACTCGGCAAAGACGAAACCGTGAGCCGTATCGCGGACGCAATAAATTACTACAAGGAGGTAAAATAATGGACGAAGAAATAATGTCGTCGAATTTTATTCACGACTTTATCGACGAGGACTTAAAAGAAGGGGTTTACGACCACGTCCAGACACGTTTTCCTCCGGAGCCCAACGGTTATCTGCATATAGGCCACGCAAAGGCAATTTGCATAAACTTCGGTACGGCGCAGAAATACGGCGGAGTATGCAATTTGCGTCTCGACGACACAAATCCCCAGAAAGAGGACACCGAATACGTAGACGCCATAAAAGAGGATATAGAGTGGCTCGGCTTCAAATGGAACAAGTGCCTTTATGCGTCGAGCTATTTTGATTTTATCTATGAATGTGCGGTAGCTTATTAAGGACGGTAAGGCATATGTTGACGACCTCTCCGCAGACGAAATAAGAGAATACCGCGGAACTCTTACCGAGCCCGGTAAAAACAGTCCTTACCGCGACAGAACAACAGAGGAAAACCTCGACCTTTTCACGCGTATGACAAACGGCGAATTCCCGAACGGTGCAAGAGTTTTGCGCGCAAAAATCGATATGGCGTCGCCTAACATAAATATGCGCGACCCCGTTATTTACCGCATTGCGCACGTTCCGCATCATCAGACCGGCGACAAGTGGTGCGTATATCCCATGTATGATTTCGCACACCCGCTCTCCGACTACAAAGAGGGTGTAACACACTCGCTGTGTTCTCTCGAATTTGAAAATCACAGACCGCTTTACGATTGGTTCCTTCGTGAGCTCGGCTTTAAAAATGTTCCGAGACAGATAGAATTTGCAAGACTCAATTTGAATTACTGTCTCACAAGCAAACGCAAATGTCTCGCACTTGTAAACGAGCACATAGTTGACGGCTGGGATGACCCGAGAATGGCTACAATAAGCGGTATGAGACGCCGCGGATACCCGGCAAAGGCAATTCGCACATTCTGCGAAAAAATCGGTGTTTCAAAGGCTTATTCGGTAGTAAGTATGGATCTTCTCGAATCCTGCGTGCGTGACGAGCTTAACGAAAACGCTCCGAGAGCAATGGCTGTTCTCGACCCGCTCAAGGTAGTTATAGACAATTATCCCGAGGGCAAGACCGAAGAAATAGAAGTTGAGGTTCACCCTAATCACCCCGAAATGGGCACAAGAAAAGTTCTTTTCGGAAGAGAGCTTTTTGTTGAGCGCGAGGACTTTATGGCTGAGCCTGTTAAAAAGTATTTCAGGCTTTTCCCCGGCAACGAGGTAAGATTCAAGAGTGCATACTTTGTGAAATGCGTCGGCTTTGACTGTGACGAAAACGGCGAAGTCACCACGGTTCACTGCACTTACGACCCCGAGAGCCGCGGCGGAAACTCTCCCGACGGCAGAAAGGTAAAGGGGACCATTCATTGGGTATCGGCAGAAGGCAGCTTTAAGGCTACCGTAAATATGTACGACAGGCTCTTTAACGTGCCGAACCCGTCAGACGAGAGCACCGGCAGCTTTAAGGACAACTTAAATCCCGACTCTTTAAAGGTGTTAACGGGATGCCTTATAGAGAGCGGCTTAAAGGACGTAAAACCGGGCGATGTTTTCCAGTTTATGCGCAAGGGCTACTTCTGTGTTGACAAAAATTCAACTTGTGATAATATTATATTCAACCTGACTGTTCCGCTGAATTCCTCGTGGGGCAAATAAAGGAGAGTATTAAATGGCAAAAACCAAGCAAAAAAATAAAAATCTCGGCACCGATATTCTGTACCGCATTATTATGGCGGCAATGGCGGTGTGTGTACCGATAGTCGCATATTTCGGGAATCTTGTTTACACCGTTATCGAGTCCGATATATATAAGCTTGTAGCCAAGCTAAAGGGCGACTCAAGCGACGACGGCACATCATATGATTATTGGAGCATAAAGCGTGTTGTCTCGCTCGTTCACGAAGGCAGCGGCGACAAGAGCAGCCTCTCTTTCTATATGGGACGCTCTGTCACCGGTACATTACGGCGCGCTGCTCGGCACATTGATATTCTTTTTGCGATAGCTCTTCTTTTTTTGGTTGGCTGTTGTCATATTCTTCTTTGCGCTTATAAGCAAGAAGAAAAAATCCCTCAGCTCATAATTTCTATCGTCGGGCTTGTATCCGTAATCGGAATGCTGATTTGCTTTAAATCTATTGCCGCCGCTATCGTTAACGGCACAATTACAATCGCGGATTTTCTCTCCGGTGTATCGGGCCTTTTCGGCTCTGCCGTAATAACGCAGATAATTCCGTACATAGCCAAATTCACCGTAGTTCAGGTGAGCTCCGGCTGGTTTATGCTGCTCTTCCTCTATATAGGAATGGTCGTTTGGTCGGGCTCATATGTGCTTATAGAGTCGGGCGAAAAAAAGTAAAGCATCAAAAATAATCCGCAAACAAAAAACAGAGCGCGGTTTTTCAGCCGCTCAGCTTACAAAAAACCGGGAGCTGTCGTCTCAGACGATTGCTCCCCTTTTCTTTTATATAGTAATTGCAAAAGCGTTCGTAAAATGTTAAAATATATTTTAATATTCAATTGAAAAAGGATTTTTACATATGAATAAATCATCAACTAAAAAAGCCGTATCGGTTATAATGTGTCTCGTGCTTGTGTTGCTGCTCGGGGCTTGCCAAAAAAAGACCGGCAACACAACCGCAACATATGATCCCGACGCACCCACTACGCAAAAATCGGGCAATAAAGAGAGCTCCTCGGACAGTAACACCGCTACGGTGACAATTCCCGAAGGATATACGCTCGTTAAAATTTCGTGGCTTATGGAGGATAACGGGGTTTGCTCTTCTGCGGATTTCATTTCCGCGGCACAAAGCTACGACCTTTCGAAATACGGGATTCTCACAGACGTCAAAAATGCGCAGAACGTTTGCTTCCCTCTTGAGGGCTATCTTTTCCCCGCTACATATACATTCAAGAAAAACAGCGACCCGACAGCGGTAATAGACAAGCTCGTCGAGACGTTTCAGTCACGCTTTACCGACGATATGAAGGCAAAGGCTGCCTCTATGGGAAGGAGCGTTCACGAGGTTCTCACGGTAGCCTCCATAATCGAAAAAGAGGCGTACACTCCTGAGCAGAGGACGCTTATTTCCTCCGTTTTATACAACAGGCTCAACACAAAAATGAAGCTGCAATGCGACGTAACGGTAAAATACTGCACCGGCGTTATAGAGCTTCAGTATCCCGATAAAATAGACGAATACAAGTATTACTATAACACATACCGTTGTCAGGGACTTCCGGCCGGCCCTATCTGTAATCCCGGCATGGAGTCGATTAACGCCGCGCTGCAGCCCGACAACACGGATTATCTATACTTTGTAATAAACACCGAGCCGCCCTATGATTCGGCATTCTCGGCGTCATACGATGAGCATATAGAGAACTGCACAAGAATGGGCTACACAGCAAAATAATACATTCACGAACAGGAGATAACAGATGAATATAGAAATAGCCGACAGACTCGTTAAGCTTCGCAAGGAGCATAACCTCTCACAGGAAGCACTTGCCTCAAAGCTCGGACTCAGCCGCCAGGCTGTTTCGAAATGGGAGCGCGCGGAGGCGTCGCCCGACACGGATAATTTAGTCGCTCTCGCGGAGCTTTACGGCGTACCGCTTGACGAAATTCTCAACGGTCCCAAAGCGCAGAATGAGAATACGCCGAACAATGAGCCGACAAAGGCAGAGCTTAAGGAAAAGAAGCTTGCCGATATGTCCGAGAGACAAAGGGTCGGCCGCAAAATGGTGAAATTCCCGTTTCCGATTTTAATTGCCGCAGCATATCTGCTTCTCGGCTTTATGAACGGTAACTGGCATCCCGGCTGGATAATACTGCTGCTTATACCTGTTTACTACTGCATCGGCGGTGCTCTTTGCTGCCGAACCAAAAAGGCAATGCTTCTCACTATGCCGATACATCTTGTATTGGTCGCGGTGTACCTGCTCTTTGGCTTTACCGCGGGAATGTGGCATCCGCAATGGCTTATTTTCCTTATAATTCCGCTGTATTATTGGATCATCAGCGTATTTTACAAGGAAAAGAAAAATAAATCATAATTTTAAGGGGCTAAAAAAGTGAATTTCAAATGCGGTAAAAAGAAAAATGCAATTATTATAATCGGTATCGTTACGGTTGCGATATGCATAACCGCCGCTGTGCTTGTATCGAGAGCAAAGAAAAAAGCGGCGGCAGCGCAATTTGTGCCCGAAACCGAGACTTACTCGGAGGAATCGGAAGAAGCTCTCTTTGGGGAAGAAACCGTGTCGGAGACAGCATCCGAAACAGCTCCGATTGTAAAGCCCGTCGGCACAACAGCTCCGGTAGAGCGAGCCGCTCCGGCGATACCGAAAAAACTGACGCAGCCGAAGCCGAGCATAACGCCCACAAAGCTTTTAAACGTGCCGTTTATCGACCAGAGAAAAAAATATCCCACAGGCTGTGAAAGCATCTCTGCGGTTATGGCGCTTCAATACCTCGGTATATCTATTTCGCCCGAAACCTTTATAGACAATTATCTCGACAAAGGACGCACACCGTACAGCGACGAAAGCGGAAATTTATTCGGAGACGATCCGCGCAAGGTGTTTTTGGGCGACCCTTACAGCAAAAACGGGTGGGGCTGTTGGGCACCGGTAATTGAGAACGCAGTCAATAAATTCATCGGCAAAATTACACTGTAAAAACAATATACGGCAGCTCAATGGACGAGCTTTGCTCAAAATATATAGATAACGACATTCCGGTGCTTGTATGGGCTACGCAAAATATGGCTCCGGCAAGAAGATACAAGACTTGGTATATCACGGGTACATCCGACCAATTCACGTGGATAACTCCCATGCACTGCCTGCTTCTTGTGGGCTACGATGACAGCGGGTACTACTTTAACGATTCGTTACAATGTAAAAATATGCGTTATGACAAGAGTAAGGTTATATCCGCATACAACGCGCTGAATTGTCAAGCGGTGGTAATTGCACCGAAATCGGCATCCGATGAACCGCCAAGCAGCACAAAGCCCGAAACAACAACATCGCCTGCAACAACAAAGCCGCAGAATACGACCGACCCGTCAGCCGCAACAAAGCCTGACGCAACGGGCAGTCACGGCACGACAACACCGGCCACAACCGCTGCGGAAAAAGATACCGCGTCTCCCTTAAAGAATAACGAGCACAATTAAACAAAAGCATAAAAAAGCGAGTGTATTTCGGTTTAACCAAAATACACTCGCTGATTTTTTTACTGAGTTATCGCTTATTCAGTAATCATAAGCTTCTTGACTATCTGAGTCATTCTGTCCTCGTCAAAGATAACGGGAACGGGATAGAGCGGATTTGCCTCTTTAAGAGCCCTTGATACGATAGTCGGAATATCTTCTTCCTTAATCTGGGTAAAGCCCTTTGGAATATTCATTCTCTCGTTCATGGCATAAACCTCGGCAATGAACTTCTTGGCCTTATCATCATCGCTTGTGCCTTCAATGCCGGCAAAGTTGGCAAGCTTTGAAAGCTGCGGATAGATGGCTGCGCCGTATTCCTCAAGCATAACCGGAAGAATAACGGCATTTGCAAGGCCGTGCGGAATACCGTACATACCGCCGAGATTATGAGCAACAGCGTGAACGTAGCCTACATAAGCTCTTGTGAAAGCCATACCGCCGTAGAACGAACCGAGAAGCATTTGCCCTCTTGCATTTATGTTTTTACCGTCCTTGTAAGCGGTCTCGAGGTTTGCAAATATAATTGCGACTGCCTTTTCTGCATAATCGCGTGTTGATTTTGTATTGCTCTTGCCTATATAAGCCTCAACCGCGTGGGTGAGCGCGTCCATACCCGTTGTGGAGGTGATATGCGGAGGAAGACCTACGGTAAGCTCCGGGTCAAGAACCGCAAACTTCGGACGAAGGCACGGGTCGTTTATGGCATATTTCTCATGAGTCTTGGTATTTGAAACAACAGCGGCAAGAGTGGTCTCTGAGCCTGTTCCCGCCGTTGTGGGTACTGCGAAGAACGGAGGAAGCTTATGCATAACCTTGAGCTGACCGCGCATCTGCGGAATGGTCTTGTTAGGTCTTACTACCCTTGCACAGGCAGCCTTTGCACAATCCATCGGAGAACCGCCGCCGAAAGCTATCATAGCCTGGCAGCCGTTTGCTACGAACTGAGCGCGAGCCTCTTCGATATTTTCAATCGAGGGGTTGGGCTGAACACCGTCATATACGGTATATGAAATGCCGTCCTCTTCGAGCTGCTTAAAAAGCCCGTCAAGAAGATGAAGGCTCATAAGGCCTTTATCGGTGACGATCATAACATTGTTGATACCTTTGTCTTTAATGACGCCGGGAAGCTTTTTGATAGCTCCGGGTCCTGTAAGCAGCTGCGGTTCAGACCAGTCAAGGAACATCATAAAGATTTTCATGACCTTCTGAAAAGCACGGTAATAAGCTACCTTCATTGCCCACATAGATAAACACCATCCCTTTTTGTAAATTATAAATTGAATTTATAGGTTAATTCTACCTTTTTTAAGCATTTTTTGCAATAGTATTTTCAAATATTTTCACAGCGCTCTCGCTGTCCGCTTTTATTTGTGCGGAAAGAGACGAAAGGCCGTCAAACTTTTTTTCCGCCCGTAAAAATTCAAGCAAATGCACTTCAGTATCGGTACCGTACAAATCGCCCGAAAAGCCGAGTATGCAAGTCTCGCTGCGAACCGAGGGAGTACCTATTGTCGGACGCCGACCGAAATTTGTCACCGCCGGATAAGCCTTGCCGCCTATTTCTACGTACGAAGCGTAAACTCCGTGTTTCGGCTGCACAAATCCGTCGGGGAAAAACTGATTTATTGTAGGAAAGCCCAGAAGGTGGCCGCGTCTGTCGCCGGCAACCACGGCGAAGTCGTAGGAAAACGGTCTGCCGAGCATTTTCGCCGCCGTTTGCATATCACCGCTTCTTATCGCCTCTCTTATGCGCGTTGAGCTTATTTCTGTGCCGTCAAACTCAACCATCGGTGCCACATAAAGCTCTATACCGTATTTTCGGCATAATCTGCGCAGCATCTCAACGTTTCCGGAGCCGTTGTCTCCGAAGGTGTAATTCTCACCGCAGGAGACTGCCCCTGCCGCAAATCTTCCGACAAGAATATCACGCACAAAGCTTTCGGGAGACAGGTGCATTATTTCCGAAAAATCTATTTCCAAAGCACCTACGTTCATTTCTCCGAGCAAGCTTTTGCGCAAACCGTCCGTCAGTATTTCGGGAGGAGCCTCGCCCTTGATGCACTTGAGCGGATGAACGGAAAACAACAGCACATACGGCATATATCCGCTCTTTTTAGAAAGCTCTATAACTTTTTGATGCCCCAAATGAAAACCATCGAAGGTTCCGAGGGCTATTGATTTTTTATATTCATTCACCTTGAAGCACCCTCTTTACCGCGAGACATCCCGTTTCGACGTTTTTTTCTCCTATTCCGAGGAACTCATTCTCCGGCGAAAAAACTCTGAAAAAGCCGTCGCCCTTCGGATTTCCTATGCGGTCAAGAAACAGCTCTCCGCCGTTTTTAAATCTGACCGCCTGTGCCGCAGTTACGTGTACCTCTTTGTACTGTGACAAAACTCTTGAAACCGGCATAACATAATTGCCGAGCTCGCCGTTTTCGCATATTTCACGCAGCTTCTCTATCGTAATGCAGTCGTCCGTAGAAAACCCGTTTGCCCTCGTCCTGCGAAGCGACTTGAGAACCGCACCGCAGCCGAGCTTTTTGCCGATATCGTCGGCAAGGCTTCTTATATATGTTCCTGCGGAACAGGTCACATCGAGAGAAAACTCATTATCCGAAAAATCGTATGTGCGAATTTCGGTTATATTTATCTTGCGCTTTTCGCGCTCAATCTCCTTGCCCTGCCTTGCGAGATCATAAAGACGAACTCCGTCCTTGCTCACGGCAGAATACATAGGCGGAGTCTGAAGCTGCTCGCCGTAAAAGGAGAGCGCCGCCTCCTTAGCTTCACACGGAGTAACGCTTACCGGGAAGCTGCCCGTTACGGTTCCGGTAATATCAAGCGTATCTGTTGTGACGCCGAGCAAAATTCTCGCTGTGTAGCTCTTTTCATGGTCCGGAATAAGCTCTATAAAGCGCGTCGCCCCCGAGAGGGCAACAGTCAACACGCCCGTTGCCATAGGGTCGAGCGTGCCTGTATGCCCGGCTTTTTTGGAGCCGGTTATTCTCTTTACCAAATTTGCCGCCGTAAACGACGTCATATTTTCAGGCTTGTCAATGCAGATAAATCCTGTCATGCTTTTTCAAGCTCCGTTTTGATTATTTCAAGAAGCTGCTTTTTGCCGTCGGCATAATCGGCCGAAAAATCACAGCCCGCCGCACGCGCGTGACCTCCGCCGCCCATCTTGGCGCAAATAGCCGAGGCGTCTACGGGAGCGTAGGTTCTGAGTGATACCTTAAACGTGCCGTCAGCCCGTTCTCTGAGCGTAACGCCTACCTTAACGCCCTCGATTTTACGCGGAAGAGAAGCTATGCCGTCACACTCGGTCTCGTTTGAGCCGCTCTGTTTAAACATATCCTTGGTGATTGTGATAACGGCGCATTTCCCGCCGAAGTACATTTCTATCGAATTTAAAACGAGCTCCTCAAGCCGCAAATAAGTTCTGGTCTTTGTCTCAAACATAACTCGGTTTATCTCGTCAAATCGTGCTCCGAGCGAAATAAGCTCCGCCGCCTTAACATGAGTTTCGGGAGTTACGTTTGAATACCTGAAGCAGCCTGTGTCCGTTGAGATTCCCGTATACAGACAGTCTGCCGTGCAAGCGTCCGGGTTTACTCCCAGGCACTTTATTACGTCGTAAACTATCTCGCACGCCGCCGCACTGTCTTTAAGACAGAGCATATCGGCATATCCCGTATTTGAAATATGATGGTCTATGCACAGCGGTATTTCGGGGTATTTTTCCGTAAGACGCGCGCCGAGCAGCTTTGAATCGGCAACATCAACCGCCAACACAAAATCGGGAGAAAAATCCATACTCTTTTGCGGATTGTAATTTTCCTCCGACTCTCCCCACATATACGAATACTTCTTAGGTATGTCGTCGGAGCAATCAACCATAACCGTTTTGCCCATCCCGGAGAGAACGTGTCGGAGCGCAAAAGCACAACCGAGCGTGTCGCCGTCGGGACTGCGGTGCGTTAAAATCAGAATGTTGTCTTTACTTTTGAGAATTTCTGCCGCCTCGGCCTCATTTATCCTCTTCATCGTCTTTTTTCAGAGCCTCAATCTTTCTGAAAATTTCCATACCGTGCTCAACCGAATCATCTGCCGCAAATTTAAGCTCGGGGGCCTTTCTCAAACGAAGCCGTTTTCCGACCTCGTGCCGTATAAGCCCCGTTGCGCTCTCAAGCCCCTTTACAGCCTGCTTTGCGTCATCTATGCCGGAGAGTGAGCTTACAAAAACCTTTGCATAGCTCAAGTCCTGACTTACCTCAACCCTTACCACGGTGAGCATTTTATCTTTTACGCGCGGATCCTTGAGCTCGCGGATAAGCGCAACTATTTCGCGCTTAATATCCTCCGCGACTCTGTCCTTTCTGTATCCTGCCATAGCTTAATTCCTTTCATATAAAAGGAATCAGTCCTTGTATTCCTCCATAACGAATGCCTCGAGGATATCTCCCTCTTTAATGTCATTGAATTTCTCAAGACCGATTCCGCATTCGTAGCCGGACTGAACCTCTTTTACGTCGTCCTTAAAGCGCTTTAAGGATGCGATGCTGTCCTCCGAAACAACTATGCCGTCGCGGACAACACGAATTTGTGAATTTCTTGTAATTTTGCCGTCAAGAACGTAGCTGCCGGCTATCATACCGGCGGAGGAGAGCTTAAATACGTTTCTTACCTCTGCCTTGCCGAGCGTTACCTCACGGTACTTCGGTGCGAGCATGCCCTTAATTGCGTCGCTTATCTCTTCTATGCAGTCATAGATTATTCTGTACATTCTCATATCTACGCCGTCGCGCTCCGCTATTGACTCGGCTACGGAGTCGGGGCGGACGTTAAAGCCTACTATAATCGCATTTGAAGCCGCGGCAAGCATTACGTCGGATTCGCTTACGGCACCGACGCCGCCGTGTATAACTTTTACCTTGACCTCATCGTTCGAGAGCTTTTCAAGACTCTGTCTTACAGCCTCTACGGAGCCCTGAACATCCGCCTTGACAATGATGTTAAGCTCCTTAAGCTCACCCTCGTTTATGGATGAGAAGAGATTATCAAGAGTTACCTTCTGGAACTGCTTGAACTGCTCCTCCTTTTGCTCGTGCTTTCTCTGCTCAACAAGCTCACGTGCAAGCTTTTCGTCGGAAACGGCGTCAAATTTGTCACCGCCGGTCGGAACCTCATCAAGACCCATAACCTCTACGGGTACTGACGGGCCTGCCTCTTCAAGCTTTTTGCCGCGCTCGTTTGTCATAACTCTGACTCTGCCCACGGTCGTTCCGGCAACTACGATGTCACCCCGTCCTCAACGTACCGTTTTGTACAAGAAGCGTCGCAACGGGGCCTCTGCTTATCAAGCTTAGCCTCTATTACAATTCCCTTTGCGGCACGGTTCGGATTTGCTTTAAGCTCAAGCATTTCCGCAACGAGAAGTATCGACTCGAGAAGCTTATCGATGCCCATATGAGTCTTAGCCGAAACGGGAACACATATTACATCGCCGCCCCATTCCTCGGGAACCAGGTCATACTCGGTGAGCTGCTGAAGAACTCTGTCCGGTGACGCGTCCGGCTTATCCATTTTGTTTATAGCTACAATTACGCTGACTCCCGCGGCCTTCGCGTGGTTTATGGCCTCTATTGTCTGCGGCATTATACCGTCGTCGGCGGCAACTACGAGCACGGCAATATCCGTAGCCATAGCACCTCTTGCTCTCATAGACGTAAATGCTGCATGACCGGGAGTGTCAAGGAAGGTTATCATCTGACCGTTAAGGTTTACTCTGTAAGCACCTATGTGCTGAGTTATGCCGCCTGCCTCGGTCTCTGTTACGGAGGTATTTCTTATGGCGTCGAGAAGCGAGGTTTTGCCGTGGTCAACGTGACCCATAACAACTACTACGGGATCTCTCGGCTCAAGATTTTCCTCTGTATCCTCGGTATCGTCGATAATTCTCTCTTCAATCGTTACTACGACCTCTTTTTCGACCTTTGCGCCGAGCTCGGAAGCTGCTATCGCCGCCGTATCGTAGTCGATAACATCATTGACGGTAGCCATAATGCCGAGAGCCATAAGCTTTTTAATTACCTCGGCAGCTGTCATCTTAAGCTTAAGAGCGAGGTCGCCTACGGTGATTTCATCGGGAATGGTTATCTTAATGTGTCTCTTGGCGCGCTCCGCCGCTATTCTCTTCAGTCTCTCCGCCTCAGTCTCACGCTTATGGCTTCTTACGCCCTGCTGCCTTCTGTACTGCTGAGACTTCTGCTTAAGCTTCTGCTTATGGACGGTGTTGTCGCCGTTGTTGCGGTTGTTTACCGGAGCGATGTTCTCATAACGCTCGTTGTACTTGTCAAGGTCAACAGAGTTGCCTCTTGTATCAACGTGGCGCATTTCGCCCTTGGTGCGCGACTGCATCGGCTTTGAAGGATCTTTTTCCTTCTTTTCCTTTTTGCTCTTAAACGGAGCCGAATTGTCTGTTTTTGCATTTTGCTTCGTTTTGCCCGCATCCGCCTTGGAAGCCGTCTTCTTTGACTCGGCTGCGGATTTTTGCGGCTTTTCCTTAACATCTTCCGCCGATTTCTGCCTTGCAAAATAGCCGTCAAGGCTCTTCGGCGCATTCTGCTTTGAGAGCAAATCAAAAACCAAATCAAGCTCTTTCTCTTCGAGCGCGGTCTGATATTTTTTCTCGCCGTCAAAGTATTTTGAGACAAGCTCTATTAAATCCTTGCTCTGAATATCAAAATCTTTAGCTGCTTCATGTATCTTATATTTTTTTGTCATATATTACTTTCCCTCCCGGATCAATTCTGTTATTTTACGTGCGAAGCCGCCGTCGTTGACCGTTAATACCGCGGTCATCTTGGCGCCGAGGCACCTGCCTAAATCGTTCATTGTACAGCCAAGGGTTAATGCCGGAGTTTTGCCGCCGGTCTTTTCGCAAAGGGAGATAAATTCGTCCTTGAGTCTTTCGGACGAATCGGAGGCCAGAATGCACACTGAGGCTCTGCCTTCTTTTACGGAGGACAGTGCCGCGTCATGACCGAGGCTCAAAGCCGAAGCCCGCCTTGCTATACCGAGCAGCCCTAATGCCCTGTCATTCATTTTCCGAAAGCTCCTTTTCCATCTCGTCGTAAACATCGTCGGGTACCGTCACCGAGAACGCGCGGTCTATCCGCTTTGCTTTGCGCGCCGCCTTGAGGCACTGTGCGCTTTTGCATATATACGCTCCCCTGCCCGCCTTTTTGCCGGTGAGGTCAAGCGAGACCTCGCCCTCGGCGCTTCTGACCACTCTCACAAGCTCCTGCTTAGGCTTTTGGCAGCCGCATCCGAGACATTTTCTCAGAGGTATTTTTTTCTGCTTCATTTTATTCTCCCTTAAACATCAAAAGACTCAGCCTTCGTAAAATCCGCTTTCGGGTTTTATATCTATCTTCCAGCCGGTAAGGCGCGCCGCGAGACGTGCGTTCTGACCCTTGTTGCCTATTGCGAGCGAGAGCTGATTGTCCGGTACGGTAACTACGCAGGATTTAACCTCCGAATCGGGTATCTCTACGCTAAGTACGTTTGCGGGAGCGAGAGCAGCCGCAACAAACTGCTTGGGGTCTTCGCTGTAATTGACTATGTCTATCTTTTCGCCGCCGAGCAGCTCTACTATCTTGTTGACTCTCGAACCTCTCGGACCTATGCAGGCTCCGATGGCGTCAACGTTTTCATCCTTGCTGCTGACCGCCATTTTTGTTCTGGCACCGGCTTCACGTGAAATTGCGTTGATGGTTACGGTGCCGTCGTAAATCTCGGGAACCTCTGTCTCAAACAGACGTTTTACAAGACCCTGATGCGTGCGTGAAATCATAGCCTTCGGGCCTTTTTCCGTATCTCTGACGTCAACTATAAATACCTTTATAAGCTCACCGACGGTAAGCTCCTCGCCGGGAACCTGCTCACCCTTCGGAAGTATTGCCTCTGCCTTTCCGATTTCAAGAGTGGCATTTCCGGTAATCGGGTCTACACTGAGAACCTTAGCGGTGACAAGCTCCTGCTGCTTTGACTGGAACTCCATCATTATCTGACCCTTTTCGGCGTCGCGTATACCCTGACGGATAACGTGCTTCGCGGTCTGAGCCGCTATTCTGCCGAAGTCCTTCGTGTCGAGCATTATCTCGATAATGTCGCCTGCCTCGGCGCCGGGCTTATACTGCTGAGCATCGGCTACGGTTATGTCGGTATCCTCGTCGTCGATTTCGTCAACCACGTTTTTGCGAACAAATACGTTCATTTCATAATTTTCGGGATCAATCTCGCACGAAACTACGTCCTTGCCGTTATAATCCTTGCGGAGCGCAACGATTATGGCGTTCTGTATCTTCTCATAGAGATACTCGGCAGGAATTCCTTTTTCTTTTTCAAGCATCTGCACAGCTTCAAAAAATTCCTTATTCATTTTAATAACCATTCCTTTCAAGGTAGTGCCGTGTCTTTTCGTCACGGCGATTATTGTCTTTTACATATCAAAGTCGTCAAGCTTTACAAACGAAGCTTCCTTCTTTTCAAAGGACATTCCGCCGCCCTCATCGAATTCAACCGTGATAAGACCTGCGTCGTAATCCTTTAATGTGCATTTGTAAACTCTCTTGCCGTTTACGGGGCGTATGAATTTAACTATCACGCGGCTGCCGAGATATCTCGTAAAATGAAAATCCCTTGTAAGCTCGCGCTCAATGCCGGGCGAAGAGACCTGAAGAGAATAGCTTCGGTCTATCGGGTCAGCCTCGTCAAGCGGCTCGTCTAAAGCGTGGCTCATATTTACGCAGTCTTCAATTCCTATGCCGCCGTCCTGTTTATCTATGAAAATGCGAAGATACCACTCTGCACCCTCTTTGGAAGCGGACGTCCCACAAAATGAGCCCGAGTTCCTCGGCGAGCGGCTGTGCGATATTCCAGACCGTTCCGACGGTACCGGTCAATTTTTCTGCCATTCGATATATCCTTTCATAAAAAAGTCTTAACAAAACTAAGAGAGCGGGTCGCCCCACTCTCAATCATACGAATATTCTTACTGTGTTATAATACCATATATATATACGGTTTGCAAGCTTTTTTTCAAAGGTCGTCGGAATCCTGCTCCGGCCTTTTGTCGCTGTCTGCAGGATTTCCCGTATAGCTGCCCAAAACATCGGAGTTTGTGGTATCGTTATAGCCGTTCCAAATCTCCGCCATCTCCGCGCCGAGCTCGCTCAGCTTATTAACGGCTTTTCTTGAAGGCTTCTTTTCGTCTTTGCTTTTTTTGCTCAAATTTATCACCCTTTCTTTATGTGATATAACATTATTATGCCGAAAAAAGGACAGGATATTTATGTATCTTTTTTGTTATTTTCAGGTTGACTTTTAATTTTTTAGTTGCTATAATACAAGAGTATATAAGGGGTCATTCCCTAACAAAAAATGAAAGGGTTTGTTTAAGTTATGAAAAAGAAACAATTTCTGTTATTGTCGCTATTGCCATGATGCTTATGGTAAGCATCCCCGCATTTGCAGGCAATTTCGATGACAACGCCGATCTCACCGCTCAGCAGAAGGTTTTTGCCGAAGTGATTTTCGACGGTCTCAACGCAGGCAACAACACCGCTGATACTCTTGCAAATTATGTAGGCAGCAATCTTGATTACAAGGCTGACATTACTTCTCCCGACACAATCGCAGACGATGTTTCCGTTGCTTTAGAGGCTGCAAACGCAAAGCTTGCTGCGCCCATTACAGACGAAAATGTCCTCAACACAATGATGCTCAAATTGTACGCAACCATTACCGGCCGCTATCAGGCTGCTAACGGCGAAGGTTCATCAAACATCGGCTCAAACGGCAGCGGCAGCAACGTGCTCGATAAGCTTTTCCCCGATTTCTCAAACGGCGATTTCAGTGACCTCTTCAAGGGCTTCTCTGATTCGTTCTCTCAGATAGGCGGAGCTATTTCGGGTCTTCTCAGCGGCCTCGGCATCGGCGGCGGCTCGGGCAACAACACCGAAACCACCACAAAGAAGGCATCTACCACAAAGTCAGGCAGCTCTTCAAAATCTTCGACCGCTTCTATCCCGAAGACCGGCGACGTTGCGATATATGCAGTTGCAGGTGTTGCGGTAGCAGCAGGTCTCGCGCTTGTGCTCACCAAAAAGAGCAAGGATTCCGACGAGAAATAAGCCGAAGCTTAAAACGTAACTTTTTTAAAACCTCAATCTCTTTTGCGAGATTGAGGTTTTTTGTTGCGCTTTTACATACGTTTGTCGTCAGTAAAAGCTCGATTATAGAGGACAAAAAAAAAAACGCGAGACCGCGAATTAACGCGGCCCCGCTCAAAAGCCTTAGGCTAAAAAGGAAGTTCAATCAACAATAACGCCTGTTGCGTCGCGTCCTGCCATTACGGCATTTGACTCATCGGTATCAATGTGCATTGCAAGCTTGAACTTCGGGCTTACTCTTACAACAACATCACCGAATACAAGCGAGCGCTCGGGCGAATCAATTTTAACCGATACAACCTGCTTATCTTTTACGCCGTAATTCTCAGCGTCCTCGGGAGTCATATGTATGTGTCTCTTGGCCACGATAACGCCCTCTTTGAGCTCAACTTCGCCCTTGGGGCCTACCAATTTGCAAGCACCGCTACCTGCAATGTCGCCCGATTCACGAACAGGAGCTGCAACGCCTATTGAGCGCGCGTCGCTTGCGGAAAGCTCAACCTGATCGGCAGGTCTTGTGGGACCCAATATTGAAACAGCCGGGAAGCTGTTTTTAGGTCCTATAACCTGGACTCTCTCTTCGCAGGCGAACTGACCCGGCTGTGAGAGATCCTTCTTCTTTGTAAGCTGATAGCCCTTACCGAAGAGTATTTCAAGCGTTTCTTCTGTAACGTGAACGTGTCTTGCGGAGGTTTCCACCATTACGGTTTTTTCCATTTTAATTTACCCCTTTATTTAAGATTTGATTATTTGCTCATTTCGGCTCTTGCAGCCTTGATGTTTGCAACAAATTTCTTACCGGTTTCGGTTATCTGTTTATAGTCGCCGGTCTTAGCTCCTGCTGTGAGCGATGAACCTGCACCTACTGCCACTGCACCCGCTTTTATCCATTCGCCTACATTGTCGGCGTTAACACCGCCCGTGGGCATCATTTTGGCATAGGGAATAGGTCCGCGAATGTCCTTTATGATTTTCGGTCCGAAAAGGTCGGCAGGAAATACCTTTAGTATATCCGCTCCGTTTTCCATGGCAAGCAAGCCCTCGCGTACCGACATAATTCCCGGCATCATCGGAACTCTGTAACGATTGCACAGATGAAGCGTGTCAAGGTCAAGAGCGGGGCTTACTATATACTGAGCACCCGACAGCATTGCTATACGAGCGGTTGTTGCATCGAGCACCGTGCCTGCGCCGAGGATTATCTCGTCCGGTGTGTAGCGCTTTGCAAGCTCCTCTATAACCTTGTCTGCGTGCGGAACGGTAAACGTCAGCTCTATGGCTGCAACTCCGCCCTCGATGCAAGCATCGGTAATACGAATCGCTTTGTCCGTGCTCTCGGCGCGGACTACCGCAACTATGCCGCAGTCCTGAATTTTTGTAAGTATTTGTTCTTTATCCATTAGTAACATCTCCGGATATATTTATTTTAAAATTTAGTCTTGCTCCTTACGCACAGCCTTAATATTAACTCGAAAAGCCAAGGGCACTCAGTTCGGTCGCCGAAAAGTCCTGATATGCAAATTTGGGCACCGAAAAGCCCTGATATGCGTAAGATTTTACCACTTGATTTCAGAGGGAAAAGATTTCGTATATTACGGCTTTTTGATGCCCCGAAGAATATTTTTGATATACGAGATTGGGCACCGAAAAGTCGTAAGATGCGTAAGATTTTACCTCTGAACGCGTGCACCCGCGCCGGATACGATATTCTCTACTTCCTTGAGCGACGCCATAGATGTGTCGCCGGGTGTGGTCATTGCGAGAGCACCGTGGGCTATGCCGTAATTTACGGCTTTGTCGGGGTCGCCGGTAGTCATAAGGCCGTAGATAAGACCGGAGGCAAAGCTGTCTCCGCCGCCGACGCGGTCCATAATTTCAAGCGACGGAAGAGACATTCCCTTATGAACGCTGCCGTCGGCATAGAGCATTGCGGACCAGTCGTTTATTGTTGCGGTTTTCACTGTGCGCAAGGTGGTGCCGATAGCCTTGAAATTGGGGTACACCTTAACGACTTCGGAAAGCATTTTGCAGTAGCCGTCGATATTGAGCTTTTTAAGATTTGCGTCATTGCCCTCTACTTCAAAGCCGAGGCAAGCGGTGAAATCCTCCTCATTGCCTATCATAACGTCTACATATTTTGCTATCTTCTTATTTACTTCCTGCGCCTTTTCCTTGCCGCCGATGTCTTTCCAGAGGGACGGACGGTAATTGAGGTCATAGGAAACGATTGTTCCGTATTTTTTGGCTGTTTTAACAGCCTCTATAACAACCTCTGCGGTAGTTTCGGAAAGTGCGGCAAAAATTCCGCCGGTGTGAAACCAACGAACGCCGAGCTCACCGAAAATGTGCTCCCAGTCAATATCGCCGGGCTTTAATTTCGAAACAGCGGTATTTCCGCGGTCAGAAACCGAGAGCACCTCTTATGCCGAAACCACGCTCGGTAAAGTTAAGACCGTTGCGAACCGTTCTGCCTATACCGTCGTAAGGAACCCATTTTATAAGCGAAGTGTCAACTCCGCCCTCTAACATAAAGTCCTCTACGAGCCTGCCGACCTCATTGTCGGCAAGAGCCGTAACAGCCGCGGTACGCATACCGAAGCAACGTCTGAGTCCTCTTGCGACATTGTATTCGCCGCCGCCCTCCCATGCTCTGAAAGAACGCGCGGTTTTGATTCTGCCTTCGCCTGGATCAAGTCTCAGCATTATTTCGCCGAGCGAAATCATATCATATTTGCAGGAAGCTGCATCTTTTTACATTAAGATTCATAATATTCTCCCATAAACGGAGCTTAAACTCCGGAATAAGCGTTAAATCCACCGTCAACCGGAATTGTAGTACCGGTTATAAAGCCCGAATAATCCTCATCACAGAGGAACAGAAGCGTGCCGTCAAGCTCGCTCGGCTCGCCGAAAGCGCTTCATCGGAGTTGCAGCGAGAATTTTGCCGGTACGTGCCGTGGGCGTGCCGTCCTCGTTCCAAAGAAGTGCTTTTATTTTGATTGGTCGAGAAGAAGCCCGGCGCTATGGCATTAACTCTGATACCTCCATCGGCAAAATGAACAGCCATAAACTGCGTGAAGTTTGAAACAGCCGCCTTTGCAGCCGAATATGCCGGTATCTTCGTTAGCGGACGATAGGCATTCATAGAAGAAATCATAACTATGCAGGTGTTTTCTTTTCTGAGCCATATAGCGCGCAAATACCTGAGTCGGAATAAGCGTTCCGAGGAAATTGAGGTTAAACACAAACGAAATACCCGGTGGGTCAAGATCAAAAATGTCTTGATGTTCTCGTCGTGCTGAGACAAATCTATCTTTTCGAGAGTTTCTTTGGTCGTGGTACCCTTTTGGGTTGTTACCGCCCGCTCCGTTGAGTAGAATGTCGCAGGTGCCGAGCTTTTCGTTTACAACCTCGCGCGCCTTCTGCATACTCTCGGGGTCAAGCACGTTGCAGCCTACGGCAATTGCCGTTCCGCCGTCTGCGGTTATCTCCTCTACAACCTTTTTTGAGCCGCCGCTTCTTTTAAATCAAGCACGGCTGCCTTTACGCCCTGCTTTGCGAGCACCTTTGAAAAGTCTCCGCAGAGAACTCCGCCGCCGCCCGTTACTACCGCAACTCTGCCATTTAAATTTTCGTGTTTCATAAAGTCCAGTCCTTTCGGTTCGTACCTTTAATTACTTTTTTGATTTCTCTACGGCTTCCCATAATCCGTTAAGGTATGCGGCGCCGAGTGCTCTGTCGTAAAGACCGTAGCCGGGCCTTGCGACTTCGCCCCAAATCATTCTGCCGTGGTCGGGACGCACATATCCGTCAAATCCGACATCCTGAAGAGCCTTTACAATCTCGTACATATCAAGCGAACCCTCACTTGACTTATGAGCCGTCTCGTTGAAATGTCTGTCCGAAACCTTGATATTGCGAAGGTGAGCAAAAAATAAATCCTGTCGCCGAATTCGCGTATCATAGCAGGCAAATCATTGTCTTTGTTTGCACCGAGAGAGCCCGTGCAGAAGGTGATTCCGTTATATTTTGACGGAACAATATCAAAAAGTCTGCGATATGACTCACGCCCGGTTATAATACGCGGCAGGCCGAATATTCCCCATGGCGGATCGTCCGGATGTATAGCCATTTTGACGTCGCACTCTTCGCACACGGGCATAAGTCTGTTAAGAAAATATTCAAGGTTGTTCCAAAGGTCCTCGGAAGTCACATTTTTATATTTTTCAAACAGTTCCTTTATTTCACCCATACGTTCCGTTTCCCAGCCGGGCATCGCATAGCCGTTTGAATTATTATCTATCTCGCGGAACATATCCTCGGGGGATTTGCCCTCTATCTGTGCGCCGTCATAAGAAAGGCACGTGGCGCCGTCGCCCATATTCATGGCAAGGTCGGTTCTTGTCCAGTCGAAAACAGGCATAAAGTTATAGCAAATAACCTTAACTCCAACCTTTGCGAGATTTCGTATGCTCTCAATATAATTATCTATATATTTATCTCTTGACGGAAGACCTAACTTTATAACTCCTCGTGAACATTTACGCTCTCTCATACGTTCCATGGTAAAAGCCT